>ENA-OOZN01000004-OOZN01000004.1-human-gut-metagenome-genome-assembly--contig:-NODE-4-length-287585-cov-7.483184_pt1 | contig 287585 bp, 234 predicted proteins | sample MGYA00241187_ERZ501397 | MGnify/ENA primary metagenome ERZ501397 (study PRJEB25962, sample SAMEA2042921) | human gut metagenome | biome: human gut; feature: human-associated habitat; material: faeces... | reverse complement strand
CGCGACCCTAACCTTGGCAAGGTTATGCTCTACCAACTGAGCTATTTCCGCATTTTTCCGTTTGCGGTTGCAAAGGTAGGGATTTTCCGTAAACCTGCAAACATTCTGCCTACTTTTTTCACAGAAATCTGTTCACTTTGCATCGACCGCAAAACAATCATTTTGATTATCAACTCATTCGGTCACGATAATCTTCATAAGAAAATTGCTTGTATATTTCAGCTTTCCCCTCTTTTGTCCAGATGGCAATGGCAGGATGATGAATTCCGTTAAACATATTTGTCTTGACCATCGTATAATGAATCATATCTTCGAACACAATACGCTCTCCGATTTGTAACTCATGATCGAAGCTCCACAGCCCCATATAATCACCGCTCAAACAGGAATTTCCTCCGAGACGATAAATATATTTTCCTTCATTTCCCATCTCTGCACCACGCACGGCAGGTTGATATGGCATTTCCAGACAGTCAGGCATGTGGCAAGTGAAACTGACATTCAAAATTGCCGTCTTGATGCCACGACTTTCCACCAGATCCACTACTTCGGAAGTCAGCACTCCCGTCTGCCAGGTAAAGGCCGAACCGGGCTCCAGAATAATGCGCAAATGAGGATAACGTGCTTTTAACCCTTGCAACAGTCTTATCAAATGATCAGTATCATAGTCTTTGCGGGTCATCAGGTGTCCACCACCCAGATTCAACCATTTGATCTGTGAAAACCAGCGGGCAAATTTAGCTTCGAGATGTTCTAATGTACGTTCCAACTCATAAGAAGAAGATTCACAGTGACAATGGCAATGAAAGCCTTCAATCCCTTGCGGTAATGCTTCGGGGAGCAGATCGGCCGTTATCCCAAAACGTGTGCCGGGTGCACATGGATTATAAAGTTCGGTTTCCACTTCCGAATATTCAGGATTTACGCGGACACCACAAGAAATACCGCTTCCTTCTGCAACCACCATCGGATAGAAACGTTCAAACTGCTGCATTGAGTTGAATGTGATATGACTGCTGCAACGCATGATTTCCGGGAAATCCTGTTCCGTATAAGCAGGAGAATATGTATGCGCCTTACTGCCGAACTCTTCCAATGCCAAACGGGCTTCATACACCGAACTTGCCGTAGAATGATCTATATATTCACGGAATATAGGGAAAGAACCACATGGCAAATGACTTGAAAGCAAGGATGATCTCCACTCCCGCCCTGTCGGCTACGCTTTTTATCAAACACAGGTTCTTTCTTAAAAGTTCTTCTTCCATGATGTAACAAGGAGAAGGGAACTGATTAAAATCTATCATATATAAAAATATTATCTAAAATAACGCCTTATGAACGTGAATGCAAAAATACAAATTCAAAAGCAAAGAGGGATTGTTTTATTTTTAATTAAGATATTGGTTTTCGCGAACTTTTTCTTATTTTTACACCTTTATAATCTATAAGTAGTTATATCATCCTAAATACCTGATTGAATATGAATAAAGATTTAAGAAAAGTAGTGATTCTGCTGGCACATCCAAACATAAAGGGATCCCAAGCAAACAAAGCATTAATTGATGCTGTCAGTGACATGGAAGGGGTGGCAGTTTTCAATCTTTACGAGCTGTCGCAGGAAATCGCTTTCAATGTAGATGAATGGAGTAAAATCATTTCCGATGCCTCGGCTGTCATCTATCAATTTCCTTTCTATTGGATGTCTGCACCGTCATTGCTAAAGAAATGGCAGGATGAAGTCTTTACTTTCCTATCCAAGACTCCGGCAGTCGCCGGCAAGACATTGACAGTAGTAACAACTACGGGGTCCGAATACGAAGCCTATCGTAGTGGCGGCAGAAACCGTTTCACTACGGACGAATTATTACGTCCTTATCAGGTTAGTGCCATTCATTCGGGAATGTCATGGCAAACTCCTATTGTTGTTTACGGAATGGGAACGGCAGACGCAGGGAAAAATATTGCTGAAGGAGCAAACCTGTATAAACAACGTGTGGAGATGCTTATCGGTAGCAGTAATGCCGGGAATAATTGGTAAGACTATATAAAGCGTAGCTTTATCCTATCTAAAGCTACGCTTTACAAGTGCTAAAGCTTAGCTTTAGGTATCATCAACCACTTCTTTTTCAACGTCAGCACCGGCAGGAAAATAAATACTCCGATTACAGACATTATCAATCCTCCGATAGTGCCTGCTGCCAATGGAAACCAAAAGCCTTCTTTCTCCAAACCTACCATAAAAGGAATGAATCCTAAAATGGTAGAAGTCACCGTCAGGAAGATAGGAATCACTTTCGTATTCCAGGCTTTCACGTAAGCCCGAAGCGGTGAAAGACGCGGAAAACGTTTACGAACGGAATTATATTCATTCAAGATATAAATGCTCGCATTTACCGTAATTCCACAAAGCAAAACAAAGGAAGCAAATCCTCCCTGATCGAAATTCAATTTGAACCAATAGAATGTCAGAAACACGCCGATATAAGATACAGGAATCACAAAGATTATTGCCAATGGCTGTTTCAATGAATTGAACAAAATACTCGTAATAAAGAAAATAATAGCAATCACAATCAAAAGCAGGCGATATTGTTTATTATCCTTTCCGCCCCATGACCAGTTATTATCTTCCGATTTAGCAGTATATCCCATCGGAAGGATCTCATTAAACTCTTCCAAATCCTTTTTCAGTAGTTTATTTCCCTGTTCCGAAGAGCCGATATACTCATATTGCAGGCATAACCGATACTGCTGATTCTCCTTGGCCACTTCCTGCGGCATCTGCCCTTTTTCCACAGTTGCCAATTCCGACAACTTATATTCTCTCCCTCCTATTTGAAAAGGATAAAACTGCATCGCCCACACATCCCTATCCACCGACTGACGCGAAGAAAGCTTTATCTTTTCAGTACCCTCTTCCGCCATCACTGAACCAATTTCCATATTCCGTCCATATATCGGATGGATAGCGGCAAACAACTTTCCGGCTCCAATCTCCTCCTCTGCCATTCGCTGTTTATCCAGATTAAAATAGAATTCCATATAATCATCTTTCCACCAAGAGAAATCAGAACCGATTGTCACTTCTCTAATCCGACGGTGAGACAACAACTTTGCTTTTAACTCTTCAGCCCAACCATACAGTTCATCATAATTATATCCATACATCTTCACCCGGAAAGACCCCGCATTCTCACGTACATCATTACTGAATCCCTGGTCCTGCAAGCCATATATGCTCCAATTTCCACCTCCCAGTTGAAGAGCTTTACTAATCATATTAGCTTTCAATGTATAAGGAAAACCGCTTTTCTGGTGTTCTTTCGTAAAATAGATATGAATAGATGCCCTGCGGGCACTTTCCACAGATGTCTGGAACTGCTTGATCTCTTTAAATTCACTCAAATAAGTCTCCATTCGTTTAATCAGTGTATTCATCTGCTCAAGTGTACTTCCATTCGGCAAATTGGCATTAGCGTGAAGCACTACCTCTTCATTATTTGAAAAGTAACTTCCTTCATACACCTTTTGCACAAATAACCTCAAAGTGCCGCCCAATGCCTTATCCACTATTGGTTTCACCTTTTCCTTATAAGTGGAAGTACCCAATGTCTTATTATAAGCTATCGCCCATTTATCATCACCTTTCATCTTTTCCGGTAATAGAAATACCGGTAATCCGAATGCCAATAATAATAAAATACACACTGCCACCCTCCAACGGCAAAGAACTTGTATCAACCACCTGTAAAAACGGCTAAAATAAACCGGAATCCGGCGTATTCTTGAACGCATCCACACAAAGAAATGTACATTCCCAATCCTCCATCTAACTATTGAAAAAGAAGACTTCTTTCTTCGTTTCAATCCTATTTTATCAATCAGAGAAGGAACAAAGAATAAGGCAACCAGCAGTGATACCCCCAGATTTATAATGACTACTGCTGCAAAATCCTGTAAATTAAGCCGTATCTTCTCATCCAAAAAGAAAATGATAACCAAGGCTCCCATTGTTGTCAACGTAGCTGCAAGAATAGACATAAATGCCTTCCGGTCTCTGCGTCGCAGATAATGATCACTCATTACAATTGTATTATCTATCACCAGGTTTAATGAGACCGTAATACCAGCTAACGAATACAGTTGCATTTCCAATCCGAATATATAATAAAGGATTACAGCTATCGTCATATTGACAATCAAGCTAATCACAATCAAAAAAAGATATTTAGGACTGAAGGTTATCAACAATACAAACAGAAGCAAAATGGCTACAGTCATTCCTGTACGCAAATAGATTTTGCCCAGTTCTTCCTGAATAAATTCCGTTGCATCATAACTGGCATGAATTTCATATCCTGCCGGAAGTAACAACCGGATATCGTCCATAGATGCCTTCACCTTTTCACTCAATGCCAGTTGATTTGCCGTTTCCTCTGCAACAATCGACAGATAGATCGAATTCAGCCCATTAATCCGGTAATAGCTCTGAGGTTGTTCCTCCATGCGGGAAACCTTTACCAACTCATTCAGACCTATGATCTTACCATCCTTCATTCTCACCTTTATCTGCTCCGCATCAAACTCCCGAATCTCATTCTCGGGAACCAATGCCAGACGTATCCATTGTCTGCCCGCAGTTCCCTGTTCCATATCATAAGTACCCAGAAATTCTTTCTGATAATGCAACCGGACGGCCTGACGAATATCATCCGTACTTACCCCAAGTATACGCAATTGTTCTGAATCATACTCCAATCTCCACTCCATCGGAGTAGCTCCACTTAGATTAATCCTATAAATTCCCTGAATCTGTGCAAGACGTGTTTTTATATGTTCCTCCGCATATTGCTGAATTAAGATAGGAGTAGCGGGCGCATTGATCGTAAATGCCATAAAAGGTCCCTGACTACTCTGCCCCGGACTATGCATCTGAATATACGGATAGCTCACCGCGTCCGGCAGTTCCGGCCATGTCTGGCGAATAATAGTAGAAGCCTCAAAACGGGCAACCGCCGCATCCACATGTTTATCCAGATTCACACTGACGCTTCCCCATCCATTTCCTGACGTAGAAGAAATTCCCCGAATCCCTTTCACACGGGCGAGCATTGCCTCCAATTTACTGGTAGCCGTCATTTCCACCACACGTGCCGAAGTGCCCGGCATACTGAAACGTACCGTGAAACCGGGTAATGTGCGTGACGGATTCAGTTTGACAGGCAGCAACGGAATAATCGCCACCCCAACCAATGCCACACAGACAAAAGCCACAATCAGTGTGAAAGCGGAGGCTTTTGAAGACTTTTTTATTTCAGAATCTATATTTTGCATTATTATTTATATGAATGGGAATTTTTAGGCACGGATTACACGGATTACGCTGTTGCTTTGTACAATCATATATCAGAAAACCGTGAAATCCGTGTAATCCGTGCCTAAATTAAAATTATCATTTGATCAACTTCCCTCCGTTAAAATCAAACCTGTCCGAAAGCGAAAGTTTCGAAGCAAAATCAAATAGAGTGAGCCTTCGTATCTTATAATAATTCAGCCAATAGTTCTGTAAGGCAGAGATAAAATTGCGTTGTGCCTGTTGCTGTCTGTTGAGAGAAAGAGTCAGACTATTAATATCTGCTTTACCGATAATAAAACGCTGTTTTGTTTCATTGTAAGCAAGTATGGACAGATCCAACGCTTCTTCCGCACTGGCTATCAACTGCTGCTGGATATTAAAATCGCTTACCGTCATGATTACTTCCTCCTCGATGCTTATCTCATCCTGACGTGCCGATATCTTCACTACATTCAGATTATTCCTCGCCATATTATACTTTCCCTTGCGAACACCCCAGTCCAGTAGCGGAATAGAAACACTGACTGCCACCAAATCCTGCTGCATCGGCTTATGATACACATCCCCGAAGTTATTCGCCACCTGGTTGAAGCCAATACTCGCATTCACACTTGCATTAAAGCGAGATTCCTTTTTTGTCTTATCCACACTTCGTTCCGCTTCAAGTACATTCTGTTTCAGGCCCAACAATTGCGGGTTATTATTCCTACCCCACTTCAAAGCCTCATCTATCGGAATTTCCATCCTTTCCGGACGGGAAGGAAGTTTTAATTCAATTTGCGTATTCTTATCCAGATTGAGGAAAGATGCCAGTGAGAACATAGCCCGTTTCAGGTCACTCGCTTTATTTTGTAACGTATTCTGCGCATTCACACGATCCAGCTTCAACGTCAACAAATCAGCCTGCGAAATAGCCGCAATTCGATGACGCTGTTGCCCTATACGATACAACGTATCCGTAGAAGCCAGATTTTCTTTGGCTAGATTATATTCCGCCTGTGCCATAGCCAGAGAGAAAAAATAATTAGTAGCAGTTTCCGACACCTTTTCCACATTATAGAGAAATTCCTTTTTTACGCGTTCGTATTTTAACGGCTCTATCTTCCGTTCCCATTTAAAGGAATTATATCCCACCAGACTTTGTGAGTATCCAATTCGTATAGGGACGCTCGTGAACTGTGTCGCACTGTTCCCTCCGAAATTACGCATATAGGCAAGATTCGATTCCAGATAGAATGTACCTCCAGTCAAATCAAAGTTCTGTTTCACACTCAACCCTCCATAAGCATAGTAAGACTGTTGCGTACGATATACATCCAAATCCTGCCCCGAATCGTATCGTTTCGTTATATCCCGGTTATATTGTGCCGGAGTAACATCCAGTGTCAGACTAGGCAAACGATTTGCCCGGTAAGTCCTGTATTCCCAATAACCGGATAAATACATATTCTGCGTACGGAAGGACTCCAACGAACTGTCGTTGGCAAGAGAAATAGTCCGGTTCAAATCCAATACCAGGTGTTTCTGTGCTCGAAGCTGGGATTCACCACAGAGGACACAGAGGGCACAGAGGAAAACGGGAATTCTTTTCTTTAATCTATTCATAACTCTCATTTTTGGACTAATACTTAATACCTAATATTTATTTTCTTGTTCCGGTAAATAAACCAGTAAAGCAACGGTATGATAAACAGACTCACCGCCGTACCAATCGACATCGTTCCTATCATAGCAATAGACAGAGGTTTTTGCAATTCCGAACCCATATCCGAAGAAAAAAGCAGCGGTACCATTGCGAATATTGTAGTCAATGAAGTCATGATGATCGGTCGTAAACGTCTTCGGCCAGCTTCATGTATAGCTTCTAATAGCGGGACACCTTCCTTACGTAATTCATTAATAGCATCCAGTTTCAGAATAGAGTCATTGATTACGATACCACAGGTAACAATAAGTCCGATAGCAGACATTAAATTCAGCGTATGTCCACAAATCCAAAGCAAAAGCAAGGCAAATGCAAGGTCAATCGGTATCTCCGCCAGAACAAGCAAAGGCTGCAAAAAACTTTCAAACTGTGCGGCAAGAATAAAATACATCAGCAACAACGAAATAAATAAGATTACCACCAATTCATCCAGCATCTCGCTATTGGAAAAGAAACTGCCGGAAAAACCGGTATCCCAATCCTTCATTTCTTCCGCTGTTTGTTTCACCTCTCTTATGAGTTTGTTCCCGTCCGATACACCGTAAAAATCAAAAGGGATATATTCCCCGTTACGTCCGGCAGCAATACTCTTCAAGTCTTCGGCAGGAGTGACCGTCACCAGCTCCCGGAGTGGAATATACTCTCTGTTGCCTTTATTGTCCGGTTCAGTCTGTATCAATGTTTCCTGTAATATTTCATTCACAGTCTTCTCACTGCCCGCAACGTTAATCGGAAGATATTGCTGGTAGGAATGCAGCATAGTCACACTATTTTCCCGGAAAGCAGTTTTCAAGACTCGATAAAGTTCATTGTAAGCAACACGGTAAAGCAGTAGCTTTTCCTTATTGATACTTAGGTTCAACTGATTTTCAAAAGCAATACCTGTAGGAGCGATTCCCGTTCTTCGGAATAACTCCTGTTCCAGCATCCGGATATCTTCCGCTTCCGGTGCTTTTGCCTTATTACGGGTGTAAAATTCGGCTATGATATCCGGTTCTCCTGTTACAAAAAGTTTCTCAAATACCGTCTCCGGTGGAGAGAAAGAAATAACGGAAAGCGGATAATGTTCTTTCAGTTTATGATATATTTCCTGCTGCAAAGGATTGATTGTTTCTGATGTCTCCGTTCGGAAATAGAGTTCTGCTTCGGAAGAAGAAAGTTCCCTTTCACGATTCAGAAGAAAATCCTGTCTGCCAACCGATGCCGTGTGCTCCAATACCTGTTCTTTTAAATCCTTAAAAAGCTCATCCACACGCCGCCTGTTTTCATCCACATGAATATTTTCATTCCACTCGATTCGGGCGATCAATTCATTCTCTTCTATATCAGGCATCCGCTGCTTGTCTATAAAGAAAAAGAAGAATACACAAAGCGGAATAGAGATAATACAAAACAATACACTAAATGTTTTGTGACAGAACACCCAATCCACACCGGCATCATAGAATCGATCCAATGTATGATCCTTTATCGGGTTATTGAATTTAAAAGAAAGCCATTTCCGGGTATGAATACCTGTCCGATAAACCAGCAGATAAAGCACCGGAAGAAGCATAATACCTGTGAAATACGAAATCATCAGTCCCACTGTAACCGAAAAGGCCTGATCATAGAAAATAGCTCCGGCAATACCACTCATAAAAATCAAGGGAGCAAATACAGAAATGGTAGTCAGGGAAGAACTCAACATGGGTGTCACCACTTCACTTGTCCCTGTTATACAGGCGCGGCGCAATGAATATCCCCGTTCCCGGTATTGTGAAATATTTTCGGTCACAATGATCGAACTGTCAATCATCATACCCAATGCCAGAATTAATCCGGCAAGCGAGATGATATTCAGGGACATATTGCACAGATAGAAGAAAACAAAACTAATCACGATAGAAACCACCATACTAAGTCCGATCACCAACGGAGATTTCACATCTCCCAAAAACAGGACAGCTACCAGACAGATAAAGAAAAAACCTAAAGTAAGATTCTGTTGCAGATTTGAGATGGTGTAGTCCAGTAGCTCCGTCTGGTTGCGACTGATATTGAAGTCAATATCAGGATATAACCGCCTAAAATGCTCCATCGTCCCTACCAAGGAGTTCTTCATCTTGTCCATATTCTCATCCGCCTGCTTGATGACAGCCAGTGTCACCGCACGCTTTCCGTTCGATAAGGACACGCCCTTCTCTTTCACAGGCACGATATTGACCTTGCAGAAATCCTTTAACTGCACAATGCGGTCGCCCTTACGCAGATAGATATTTTCCACATCTTCCGCCGTACGCAGTAATGTCGAGAATTTGATATTATATTCATAGTACCCGTCACGTACCGTCATACTGCCCGGTTCTACATTGTTGGACGACAGGGCGGACTCAATATCCTCGATGGCAAGTCCCATCATGGCAAGCTTGTCCTCATCGGGCACAATCTGTACCTGACGTTCCACCAGTCCGGTCACGTCCACCATAGCCACTTCTTCAAGCTGCTCTATCCGGCGCTTGATAACCGATTCGGCAAATTCACACAAGTCAAGAAAGGATTGCTGTCCCGTGGTAGCAGTACTATAAGCACTGTCATTCTTCAAAGTCAGATTCAGGTAGAACACGGGAATATCCGTTGCGCTCGCCTTGATGACTTTCGGACGTTCCGTTTCCTTGGGGAGATAGTTCATCGCAGCGTCTATCTTCTCATTGACCTCGATAAAAGCAAGGTCCGTATTAGTGCCGAACTCAAAAGACAGGCGGATGATGCCCGCCCCGTCCCTTGATTCGCTATGAATGTCTTTCAAAGTGGAAACTTGAATCAGTTGGCTGCGCAAAGGTTTCACAATCGTGTTTTCCAGTTCGCGGGCGGATGTATTCGCGGCAGACACTTGTACGGTAATCTCCGGAATGGCGATATTCGGAAGCAGCGATACCGACAGTGTGGAATAAGTCACCAGACCGATTATAAAACAGGCGGTGAACGCCATCAATACGGCGATAGGACGCCGGATTAAAAATTTTATCATACTTACTTTAGTTTTAGTCACGGATTACACGGATTACGCTGTTGCTTTATGCTATCACAATTCTAAAACCGTGAAATCCGTGTAATCCGTGCCTTTTTGATTATCTTACATTTACTTCCGCTTCATGCGCCAGATTCAGGTTTCCGGTCACAATAACCGTGTCTCCTTCCAATAAACCGTCTTCAACACCTTTCTGGGATTTATCAGAAACGATGTATTCCGTTGCGTTCTCCAGTCCCGTATGCACATAGTTCCACATAGCCTTGCCTTCTTTCAATGTGAACACCACCTGCTTGCCGGAGCGCAGTACCACAGCCGTCTTGGGAATCACCAACTGTTCACCCAGATTCCGCCTGACACTGACCCTCACATTCATACCGCTGAACAGCCTGCCTTCACCGTTTACGTCAGCCTTCACCTTCACCATTCCATTGGTATCCACCAACGGATTGACTTCAGATACCCTACCCTCAAACGAGCTTCCCCCAGCATAAGGAATGACCGTCACCTTATCACCTTTTTTAATAAAGGCAAGTTCATTCTCCAATACGGTAAATTCAGCTTCCATTCCTTTGGCATCAAGAATAGTACAGAATACTTCCGAGGTATTGGCCGGATTATAAGGCTTTGAAAAAAGATTAGCCACCACCCCGTCAAAAGGCGCGGCAAGCGTCGCATGCTCCGTCTCCCTTTTTGCCAGTTCGTACTGGGATTTCGACTGCTCGTAACCGCTCTTCACTTTCGCAATCTTCATTGTCTCCACAGGAACCTTGCTGAAATCATCCGGCGTATATCCCTGCCCGATGAGTACATCTTTCAATTCTAGCTCAGCTTTCAACAGAGCGTCTTCCGCCTGGGACAGTTTCTGCTCCAGACGAAATCTGTCCAATTCCGCCAGTTTCTGCCCTTTATGTACACGGTCGCCATTCTTCACATAAATACGGGCAATGACTTCGCCCGTTTCAAAGCGCAAATCGGCTTTACTGCGGGCATTCACCTTTCCGTTGCTTACCAGTTCATGGTCAAAATTCCGCTTCTTCAGAATTTGGGTAGTAACTTCATTCTTTGTGTCAGGAAGAACGGTAGTCACTCCTTTCTCCTGTTCATCAGCACTATTTTTCTTGCCAGAGCAAGAGGTGTTTGCTCCTAATGCCAAACATAACAGTAACCATATACAATCGTGTTTCTTCATATTTATTGGTTCTTTTATTTCAATAATTTCTTTACTTCTTCTCTCATTTCTCTGACTGCCGTAGACTGCACTTTCGGTTCTTTCGTCAACACTATTTCAGCAACATATTTTAATTTTTCAGGTTGCCGATATTTTGGCTCCGCATAAAGTTTCGCCAACAGATAATAGGGATAAATCCGCCCCGGAAGCCGGTGCGTAGACCGAATCAGGTATTCTTCCGCTTGCTCATAATCTCCTGATGCCTGATAATTCTTGCCGATAATATTCAGAATCATGGGATCATTACTGTGTGTCATCGCTTCCTCCAATATCCTTGTCGAGTTATCATATTCTTTCAATTTATGCAGAGAATATCCGTATTCAAAAAGAAATGCTCCACGATTTGCTAATTCGGGATATAACTTCTCGTAGTCTTCTTTAGCTGACTGGTAAGCCCCTATATTATAGAGCATCTTACCACGATGCCAGTCCTTACACGCATCATATTGGTTGTTTTTCCAATAATACGCTCCCAATAGGACCATCAGCGAAACAAAAAATAATAGTATTATCTTTGAACGCCCGATAACACAAGCCGCCAATAAAAAATAAAATGTCACTGCAAATCCAGGAATCTGTATCGGATAAGAGGAAAAGGCAAATACCATAACAGAAATTACACTCCCACAAAGACCTATTCTTCCTTCACTGCTCCCCTTCCAAAGACAAAATCCAATAACTAAAGAGACAACTAATAAGAAAGGAATCCCATATTCCACTGCTACTTGCAGATATTCATTAAAAGCATATTCCGGACTTCCTGCCACCAATTCTTCCGTTTCCGAATATTCTCCGTTGGCGAAATAATCTTCCTGCGCTCTGCCATAGGCCGAAACAAAATTCCCAGTTCCATGTCCGATAACGGGACTTTCGGCAATAGTAAGAGTGCTGACTTTCCACATGAACAAGCGTCCGTTGGCGGAAGTGGCTTTCAGTTGGAAAAGTGCGTAACCAATCATTATGATTATAACACCGCCTGCGATACAAACCAGTCCTACCTTTCTTTTATCTCTCTCTCTAATCTCCTTTAATTTGCTTCCCCATGAAGCGTGCATCCCATATACCCATACACCCGATATAATGGCAGCAATCCAAGCCGAACGGCTCATTCCGGCAGGTAGTACACAAAGAATCAACAGCATCACTCCCAATGCCATATAATATTCCCCCTGTTCTCCCCATGTACGTTCTGTTTTTTCTTTCAAATTTAGCCATTCATACAGGCAAAGCGGGAATATCATCGCCAAATATCCCGAATAAGGTCCCGGATTATAGAAAGAGCCCGTAAGTGCATATAAAGAGTGATTGGAAACAGCCAAGCCATATATCTGCCTCAATCCCCAGATAGCTTCCATTCCTCCCAATATAATCAATACCCATGTCACGATGGTTGGAAAAGACAAATAGTTTTTTCTATTCAGACAAAAGGATAATAGACAGCAAACGACAAAAACAAAAGTCATGCGTCCCAACCATAGTATTTGATATGCCATTTCACCGACAGGAATATCATTCGAAGTAGCAAAAACTACTACGCTCAAGATTGCCGCAACTCCTGTAAGAGTTATTACATCCGCCATATTCTTCTGTGTCATCCGCATCAATTCCAACTTTATTTTCGTTCTTTATTTGATTTTCTTCATAATTCTGTCCCAACGGGGTTTCTCCGTAAATTTATCTTCCGAATACCAAATACGGGTAGCCTTACCTACAATATATTCTTCAGGCAACATCCCCCAGTATCTTGAATCTTGTGAATTTGCCATATTATCACCGGAAACAAAATAATAGTTCTTTTTAAAGCGATACTGGATAATCACGCTGTCCCCCAATACTATCTGTCCGTCTTTTATACGTAGTTTCTTCTTCTGTTCCCAACCTATCAACTGCCTGTACAAAAGGCAATTCGTACGGTTCATCATTACTATCTGACCTTTCTTGGGAATCGGCAAAGGTCCGAACTCACAAATAGTCCATCCAATTTGTTTGTCATACGGAAATGTACCTACTACAATGCCATGCTGTTTCGGATACTGTAATCCAGCGAGATATTGTTGAGCCTTATAGTTTCCCAACTGTTCATCACAACCACGTATTTTATAAAATCCTCCCCGAATCTCTAATGTATCTCCCGGCAAAGCAATACAACGCTTTACATAATATTGCATTACATCCATCCGTACACTATCCCAACGATTCATTTGATATGGGAAATTAAAAACCAGTATATCATTTCTCTTGAAATTCCCAAATCCGGGCGTTCGGTGAATAACAACATCCTCATTATTCAAAGCTGCAAACACATCGAACAAACGAGCCCCCTTTATCATCTTATTAACTAATATCCGGTCGCCATCCTTCAACGCCGGTTCCATAGAATCCGAAGGTATCCTGAATGAAGTAAAGCAGAACAGTTGCATCAAGAATAGAACTACTACCATACAGAATATGAAGAATGCTAAATTCTCCAGTATCGCCCAAATTCTCTTTACTTTACTCATAAGTTTCCCTTTAATTGAACCAATTTGTGATAAGCCATCAGTCCTAACACACATTTCACACGTTCGTCATCATTATCCAATAATCCAACAGATGGAAAAGTCATTTTCTTCATTCTTTCCTGCAAATAATCCGCCCACAAGCACAACTGTTTCCAATGCATATCAGCGTAACCGAAATCCTGTTCCGCTTCTACAATAGCAGTTGTCATCATCAACATATTAGACGCCGCTTCTACAGCACAGTCTTCCAATTTTACTTGTTTACTAGCAATAGGATACAAACCTATATCGTAAGGTGGATACTTCTTCACCCAATAAATATCTTCACAATATGCAAATATTGGATTCAACAAGCCTTTCATCCAGTCAGTACAGTTAAAAAACAACAACGTTGGAAAATTTTCATAAGCTTCTCTGACATTACTCAAAGTATCACCAAAACAAAAAAGCTTATTATCCGAGGATAACACAAACCTATGAGAGGATATAAAATTACGATAAGCAGGAAGCATTTGTTCGGCAAAAGCTTTATTCCCTGCTTGAAACGCCTTGATATTCCACCGATAATCCAATTTATTACATTCTGCTTTCAACTCCTGATACCTGTTTCCTACAGACATCATCAATTCTTTTATTTCTCTTGTTCCATCCTTATTCCAAAGTGGGCGTAAACTCTCACCACTATACTGGAAAGTTTTCCCTTCTTCATATCCGAGAAGCAATACCCCCCTATTTTCATTTCCCGCACACAATTTTTGAGATAGAATGATATGATTATCTTCACACGAAAAGGTTGTTTCATCTGCTGCCATAGCCAAATACAAACTGTCGGACTTCACAAAACACCAATCCTTATCGACCCAACTATCAATTTTCCTTTTGCCAAACATCCATTCAGTGTCCACGTCGAACAAAACTTCCACCGTATGTTCCTTTTCGCTTTTCGTACGAACCTGATAGGTCAGAAAACCGACAGGCCATCCTGTCATATTCCACTTTTCCGATAAGGAAGGGGAAACAAAGTCAATCTGAAGTTCCACATCTCCACATTGGAAAATAAATTGAGTCTGCGTAGCTTGCACTTCCATTTCTTTCAAAGTTGCCGGTTCTGCATCAGCATATGTTTTATTTTCTATATACAAGCCAAAATCCAACAAGCCGGCACCACCCGTATTACGACAGTATGCAGCCAGAACATTATCTCCATCAACTATTTGACTAACAGCTTCATCAGTCAAGCGTTGACATTTCGTTCGATGCGTAAATCCATTCTCTAACAGAAATCCCCCATTACAAAAAAGCTTTATTTGATCGTCACATACATAACGGGCATACACCTTATGATTCTTCAAAACATCTTTATTGTCCACCTTGATATGCCTGCGAACATAAAAATTTTCCGCTCCCCACAGAGTATGAGCCGGATAATAATATCCCTTTGTCGGACCAAAAGCTCCGTTACCTTCATTCCACAAAGAATCATCATATTCTCTCAATTCCCATCCTTTTCCCGGATACAAAAAAGAATATTTCCCCATCCATCCGATAGTATCCTCTGAAAGAGGAGCTAAAGGAGATATACGCAAAGAATCGTCTCCCATGAAACGATAAGCTTTACCGTCTACACGCAAAAGACCTGTTATCGGGAATACTTTCCCGGTTCTCAACTGCGGATAACTTTTATTTAGCGAATCACCTATTACTTTGATACTAACATCGGGAGTAATCGCCAATAATGTATGTTCAGAAGGAGCAATACCGGAAAGATGCGAAATCTTCTTATCCGAATAAGAACAAGCATATATTAGAGAAATAATACCCGAGATTATAATTATTCTCCATGCCACGACAAGCCTGATATGAGTTCTTATTTCCATAGCTGAGTTCCGTTTTCATAAATAAAGATTCTCTCGTCCAGTCCGCGCGTATGATTTCTCAGAAGTAACAGTGTATTTACGGGAATATCCCGAAATACCAGTGAATCGGCAGTTGCTTTTATTTTTCCGGCAGACTTCCAATCCCGGTCACAATAAAATAACTCATATACATCATCAGGACGAACATAATTATCCCTATTGCGCGGAGTATAGACAATACGGTCTACGCAGACTTTTCTGCCTAAATCAAGTCCTGCCCATCCTCCGGTAGGCTTAAAATAGTCGAAAGAAGTCCATGTTTTCCCGTCAAACACATTGGTATATTCATGCGTTCCGTCATGTTGATAGCATCCGGGAGTCCCTATCACTTTCCCTGACAGAGCAACAGTATCATTCTTCTCATAAAAAGCGACTTCTGAAATATTACATGCGCTTCTGGGTGGACCAAAATATCTTAGATAACGATATTTTTTATCAGACCAACTCTTTACAGTTGTATTCAAACGATTAGGTCTGCCCTGTATTATGAACAAAGTGTCTTTTTCCAAAAAATCAGGATGGTTGCTCCCTTCAAAAACACCGCCTATCATCCGGTCTCTGAACATATTTTCTCTCCCAATATCACACTTGGCATATAATACTACATCTTCCTTCCCCTTTCCTGCAGGATAATAACAGTTCTCATTACTCTGTTTATCAACATAAAAAGGATCGGTCAGAAAGCATAATGTTCCATCCTCATAAGTAGCCACTCTCATAAACGAACCATTCCGTACATACTGAAATGCCAAATGCCCCGCATCATATGCAGTCCAGTCAACAGGAGTCCAACGATCCCTGTCACTGACACATAGATAAGCCATTTTCCCGCTCCGTTTCGTTTTATACTGTTTTTCTAAAGGGATAACCAATTCTTTCTTAAAATTATAGCCATATCCATAAGTTACGTCTGTAAATTTCGGCAAACGCCAAAAAGGATATACTTCTTCACCATACTTTGCCATTTGCTCATACAGGTCTCTATTCACACTAAAAGTATATCTATACACTTTGGAACTGTCATCCCACCGATACCACCAGTTCTTCCGTACAGGTCGCAATTTTTGCGGGAAATCAGTCATATATTCCTCTCCATCCTTATTCCATGTTGTCAACCAAAAATGCCCGGCATTTATGTAACTTCGTACAGGAACAAAATCTATGGCACAAGGAATGCCCAAAGCACGGAATAGATACACAGCAAAATCGGTCACTTCCCTACATGTACCGGATAAGTATTGTACATATTCCGGCCCTATATGTCCAAATGGATAGGGCGTTACAGAAGTATAATAATAGCTCTTATCAGGCAATTTACTTATTAGATAATTAGCGGCAACCACCGGGTCTTCAATATCCAATGAATCAGACATACGTAATGAATCCAGTAACGAATTATATTTGTCATAATACATTTCACGCCAATAAGTTAATGGTTCATCACCTATTCGGTAAGGCAATAAGTACTCACAAAACATTTCAAATGAGATATTCTTTCCCCAAGGTTGTTCCTGCCAAACCTTAAATGCCCAGTCAATATTATGGCATAGGTAGGCAGAATCTATTTCCATAATATCTCGTTTCTTGCTGGGCTCCTTCATAGGACCATATATCTTCTTAATAGAATCAGCTACTTGTTGCGGAGTTTTTCCTTTACTTTTCTTCAGCCATGTATAGTAAGATTTATAATTTTCAAATTGTTCACTATCGGAATAAGTATAAAAAGGAATATTTTCTATAAGGAAACAAGCTGCTTTATATTTTAGGCTGTCTGCCAAATTTATTCGATAATAATGAAGCACCTTTTCTAATTCTTTTCTATTTTCACCAGCCACTTGTAATACTGTTTCCAAAGAAGTAACATACTCTTTTCTAAGAGAGTTTATTATTACTTTTCCAATTAACATGATAACAAGTACAATAACTAAAGTATATTTAAAATTCCTGTTCATACATTTTTAATGAGCATTTCCAGTAACTTTCACTCGTAATGGTGCATTAGATGCATTACAATAAACTGTAATAGTCTTATCAAAACGTTCCGGGCGCTCTGATTTATAAATTATTTTCACCTTTGATGTTTCATGAGGGTTAAGTGGTTTCTTAACGTATTTTGCAGTAATACAACCACAAGATGTAATCACATCATTAATTACTAATGGGATTTTTCCAGTATTGCAGATTTCGAATTCTACTTCTTGCTTCTGCTCCCAAGAAAAATTACCCATTTCTATTTGAGACGAAGAAAGTGAAACTGTAGTTAGCGGTTGATTATCCAACATAGATGAGTCTTGTCTACCTGAGATTATATTCCAATAAAGTTCTTTAATACGCGGATTCTGCATCGGATTACCAATTGCCATAACTTTATTATTTTTATCTAATAAAAAAGTTTGGTATTGCATATCAGAAGGAAAGTGGTTTATTTTATTTAAGACATCTAATGTATCAATACAAATTGGATATACGAATCTTTCCACTCTTAAGGTAAGATATATATCACGTCCATTTTTTGGAAAAAAGAAAAATAAAAACTGAACTTTATTAGGATAAATAGAATCAATATTATTAATATAATTGTTCCATTCAGATAAATGTAACTTACAACTGGTACATCCCATAGAGTCTACATATGCTATTATCTTAAATTCACTATCACGTATAGTAAAATTCGAAGCCCTTTCACTTCCTTGAATACTAAAATTAAGATTTTCAGGAAAAATAATCTCTTTATCTATCCATTTCTTTAATATTTTTTCAGCATGTATACTCTTTTCATCTTGACAAGAGAACATACAAATGGAAAGAAAAATTATATACACAAAATATTTCATAATCAATTCTTACTTAATTTTAACTTATAAAAATGATAGGGATCATTAGAGTCTACACCATAAAAGCAATTCAATAACTCATCTATAAAAAAATAAGATATAGTTTGCCCTAAATGATATATAGCTTTAAATTCTCCATCCCAATTTGCGACTAGTAAACTGGAAGGTGAGTTTACTTCCTTTGTATCCGGACACAACAAATAAATCATATTATTAGTAACATATGCATCTCTTATATGCAAGAATCGTCTCTTTATGTCAGTATCAATAATAGTCTGACAAGGTTCGTAATTCAACAAAATGTCACGAAATAACACACCGTTTTGGTTATAAATACGACAACGCCGTGTCCTATAATAAAACACCAATAAACGACTCCCATCAGGCTTTGCTATAATTTCATGAGCATAAGCTGATTTAAAATCACTGATAGAACTAAAATTTACATGTGTATCTGGATATATGCCTTTAGGTTCTTTTTGTTTTCGAGATAAATTTATCATAAAAAATTCGTTCATTCCTTTATCAAAACAATTGTCAGAATAAGCATACAAATTATCATTTAGCTTAGCAACTCCTAACATTTGTTGTCCCATTATATTATTAAAGAAAGAAGTTGAAAACAACTTCAATGAATCACCTTCAACCCATTTATAAAAATATAATGAATCATTATGAACTAAATAAAATTCATCATTAAACTGCTCCAAAGGGACAATAAACTCAGATTGTTCACCAAAATATGACAGATGTTTCATTTTGGGATAAGAAAATACAGAATAGACAGCATTATCCAAAGTTGAAGTACGTACTAAAATTCTCTCATTATTAAACAAGATACACCGAGGATTAAATTGAGCAGGATACATCGGTAGTTTTTCTAAAGTAACAATAGTATCTTTGGAAAAGATGTTATTGTATACAAGTGGCACTGTAGATGAAGATGGAATACAGCCCACCAAACAAATCCCTCCCCAAATCACTATGGTCAACAATCTAATTCTCATAATTCATATTTAGCCAACACATAATCAGGATCAACTCCTATTGCATATAAAGTATTACTTTTTCTATTAGCTACTATTCTAATTGCAGGCATTCCTATATCCACTATTTTCAACAAGTTACCATTGTAATCATACAAAAACAGTGTATGAGGACACTTACTTATATTGCGACCAACCGTAGATTCGTCTACGGGCTCTTTCTCACGATCCCGTTCTAAAGTAATTATATAATCCTTACTCATACATACATCATACGCTCCAACTATTTTTCTATCAAATATAACTCTATCATCTGCAATAGTATAATTCTTTTCTTTATTAACTTTCCGTTCCCATTGTAAAACAAAAGTAGAATTTTCTTTTTTATACAAAGCCAAATATGGAAACTTGAAAGACGAAATCAGAAACAATCCTTCAATTGGATCATAAGATTCATAAATACCAATATGTTCCTTAATTTCAGGGATAGGATAAACACCCCACGATGATTCTTGCCCATTTATTATTGTTCGAAAATAATTTTCCGAACCATTTTCTGTATATTTTATATATAGGTCCTTATCTACTTTTTCCATCTTCATTTCTTTCTCTTTATCCGACAATTCGCAAAATGGTTCCTGTCCATTTATCAGACTATCAATAGATAAATAACCAACTGTCTTCCCATTTGCATCTATAGCAAAAAGTTTATTATCTACACAATATCTATTAGTCATAGGCGTAATAAATTCTTTAGGACCTTCTCCTACTTTTCCCATTACTCCTAATTCTTCACCAGTTAATGCACTATGCACATGCAAAAAACAGTCTCGAGCAAATGGATCGGACCAAACTAAATAGTCATCAGCCAAAAGTAAATCGCCCGGCATCATGGTAAATATTTCATCATTTAAGACTTGCGATTTCAAAGATAGTCTTTGCACATCTGTTCTATTAGAAGAACAAGAACTAAATATAAAGACCGCAATACTAGCTATTATAATTATATTTTTACACATAGTATTAATTATAAAAGCTACCTTACTAGATAAATACTGATGATTTTCTTTTAAGGTAGCTTAATTCAACTCAATTATTACCAGTGACTACAGCCACTTTTTGTATCACAACTTCTATTAACAGATGCCTGATAAGTATAGTGAATACCATTACATACACAGCATTCTCTACTAGATGAAGGTTCACAATTTCCTCCTGAAGATTCGCCTTGAGCTAACGCCTCCATATTTACCATAGCTAAACCAGACAGCTTCACATCATTTGGTGAAGTAAGCATATTGTATCCCGCAATAGCGGCAATAGCAACAACAGCTATAAGCCCCATTATTTTCTTTTTCATTTTGTAGTTTTTTAATTTGTACTTTTCGTTTTTCTTCTGTATCTATCATTTCAACAGAACAGCAATAGTTTGCTACATTAACTTTTTATTCTTATGTTTGCATCGGAATCTTTTTTAAAGGTTTAGGAGCAGATGATATGTAAGCAAATCCGGCAAGATGGACAAACTCATCATTCTGCTCCTTTAATCATGTTAATTCTCTCATACGCTACCAAAACAAAATTTTAGTATTGGCTGATCGTTATTAACATCTGTTGCCATTATTGTTTTAGTAGCTTCATCCACCCAAATACCATATATATAATGGTCGAGTACATATTTACACATCGGTTCTCCTTTCAAACTAAATACATAAATGTATTTTCCTCCGTCAGGAAGCCTTCCACTTTGTCTTGCTATCTCTTTAAAAGACGTTCCATGAAATACTGCATAAATGGCACTATCTGTTACTTGTACATCACTAAATCCCATAATTCCCGTCGGTATACCATATCCATCTGATATTTTGAATTCAGGTTCACCATGCTTACCTATACGAACAACATGAGTACTATCTTTCAAATTATAGACCTCAACAACCTCTCCCAATTGGGTGACTGTCGCCAATATTCCGTTATTAGGATTGTAGTCAAGGAAACTCCTCCATGCTTGGGATAACGCTGGACGAGCATTTTTCAATGCTTTTTCATCAATAGTCGGAATAATCCCCATCTTATCTATAAGCTTCCCATTACAGTTAACTCGACATAAACGATTTTCACCGGAATAGTCAGGAATAATAAATGTTGTATCATTATATATAGCAAAATCAAGTGGTCGAAGTATATCTTCATCCAATGTTACCGCTTCGTCGCGAAACAGCGAATCACCGGATGAAGAAAAGCCTAACCTAGTTAATTCACTTTTATTGGCATCCAATATCCAGACTCCATGATTCTGTAAACGAAAATTTTCCATTGATAACATTTCTGTTGGTGAATCACCACGTCTGCCAAAAGAAGATAAATACTGAAAGCTAGGATATTGAAATAAGTGTCCATAATGATCAAGACCATGTAAGTCCATGACAATGGCTTTACCTCCTTCAATTCGTATCCTAAACGGGTAACGCAACAGAGCAGTATCAAGCTCTATCACTTCTCCTCTTAGTTCTCTCTCTTGCGGAAACTCCGAATAGAATAATACATCCTTTGCATATTCTTTATGCTTATGGTTGCAAGAGATAAAAAAGAAAAAAGAAAGAAACAGGAGACTTATATTATTTTTCAAGACTGTATCCGGTAGCAACATATTCCACTTTAACTTTTGTAGCTGGACAATCCACAGAACCACTACCAAAACAATTAATAGGTACATCGTGCTCATCAGCAGCCAAAGCTTCAATATTATCTAATAATAATGTATTTACTCGAGGTTCTTTTAATGAGTAATTTACAGAAAGAACTGCCATTATCAGAATAGAAAAGAATAATAGTTTTTTCATATACTATAGTTTTATCGATTAATTAATGGGAACGAAAGTAGGCAATTGGCTTACAACTGCCAATAAATTAATCTATCCATTTCTATCTAACCGAATCTATCCACTATATATACCATTTTAGAGATAAGGCTCTTATTCAAAAAAATCCCATTTCATCGAAAATTATAGCTTCTTATTTATGTCTTCTAATTTGTAACTGATATCCAGTATTTTCATATCTTTGAACCTCAATAGATGGAACATTCTCGAAAACTCTTCGCAAACGACTTATTGCATTATGAAGTCTCGGATCATTATTTGATTTATCCGACCAAAATATTCTTTTGATTTCTTCATCTTTCAATATGTAATCTGGAGTATCTAAAAAATGTTTTAATAAAATAGCAGTTTGTGGTGGTATCTGAATCTCCTCTTTACCAAATACAAGCTTTCTCAAGTTTGCATCAAACATAATATCTTGGTCTATATGATAGACATGAACAGAAGTAGGAGCAACTACATTCTTTTGCCCTCTATTTCCAAAAAGTAGCACTATATTAATAGCAACGACACACAACCAATAAATAAAGCCATAAATAAAACCTCTTACACCCATAAGAGTAAAAAATGAAAAATAGAAAAAACCCTTTGCTTCAACTTCGCAACGATAACCTGCTGTAATTTCAAACTCTGGTATACAATTTTCGAGTAGAAAAGTGTCAGGGTAGACACTATCTGTAATGTTTTCATCTTTATCGGATACCAAAAGCTGCAAGGCAAAAGTGCCAGACAAACTTTGCCGTTTCAAATGCTGTTGCCACTTTTCATATAAAGCACCCACTACCAAAGGATGTTTTGATAAATAAGTGGAATGTAAGAAACGTAATCGCGGATCAAATGTTATATTTTTACGACTTTTTTCTTTATCCAAGTAATATCCATGTTTTCCATTTCCATCTGTTATATAAACCGTATCAGGGTATTCCTTCAATCGCTGTTTCCGCTCACTAGTGTAAAAATAACCTTCAAAATAATCTTCTTGTAATTGTTGCAAGAGAACTTCTTTGAAAGCACTTTCCACTCTTTCACTAAACATTTTTTTTCTAGCCTCACAATATAATTGTCCTAGAATGAAAAATAATATTATCTCCAGAAGAAGTATTATAAACAAAAGGAACACCTTTTGTTTATTTCTAAATGTAATTGCATCGCTTAGTCTCGTTGTTAATTTCATGGTGTGACTTATTTATCTGTTTGAATAGCACAAAGGTAGCATTATTTACAATAATTGACAGACAATATAAAAACAATTTTGAGTTTTTATATTGCATCAAAATAATATTTCCAACAAGGAGAGTCTGTTCTATTTTTAAGATTCTCCACTTTTATTTCAAATCAAAACCGAAGTAAAAAGAGAAATAAATGTATAAATTAACGCAAGAATATACATTTTCAGACCAATAAATGCATAATTAAGCGATAAAAAACGAATTATTCTCCTTTAAACAAGCTCCATTCCTTTAAAAGGAACGTATCGTTGGTCAGTGAGGAACGACTCTTTTCTCACCGACCAACGAGATGTTCATCGGGATGACTCAATATAATTGGCATATTTCCTGCTATTTCAAGCTTTGTTCCAACAAAAACATATATAGTAAAATACCATAAAAAGACGAATTTACAAACAAATATCCACGATTAGTCATTTATTTCAAACAATGGTTACCATGACAACATACAAACAGAAGCATTATGAATCTTTGTAATCCTTCATCATTCGCATATTTACTTGCACATCATATCTTGGCTCCAAATTCAAACAGAAGAAACGCATAAAGTATCCCATTTTTATGAATGTTCTTATTCTAATATTTCCGTATATAAAAAATCCTATATCACATCTTAGACATGATATAGGATATTAACAATTATATGATAGAAGCAATTGATTGCAGCCTCTTTATTTCCTCTATGGACAAAACAGTAACTTACAAATACCACGAAAGCCTTCAAGAACTACAAAATAGGCTTTATTGCGTAATAAACGCTTCATAGCCCAATCGAAACGAATATAATTACTCGGCATAGGTTCGTCTCCTTTCTTGTTACCTTGTTTCATGCTCTATCACCCACTTTCCCAAAGTCCGTGTTGTACTATCAAAATTCACTCCGACCTTGACAACCTTGTGATGATCTATCTCGTAAGGAATAGCATATTGCTTACTATTAATTTGAGCCAATGCTTCTTCGGGAGTTCCATCTACCTTAAATTCAAATACATAAATTGCATCGGGCATCTTAATTACCACGTCAGCCCTGCCAATGGCATTCTTTACTTCTACATCTACATATTGGCCCATTAAACGGAATAATAAATAGAAAATAGTCTGATAATGTTTCTCCTGATTGTTCTCCAAATCATAAGGTATAGATGAAAAGAAAGAACGAGTACGAAGAAGACATTGCTCAATATCACCTTTCATCAGGTCTCTTACAAAAGAGACTACATAAAAGTTACTTTCTCGTGTCGGTTGATTGAGATAGGAAGGGATCAACGTCTCAATAAAGCCTATTTTAACTTCTTCGTTGGGATAACCTAATGTATATGTACGAAAGAGAGGTTCATATCCTTTAATAGTCAAATAGCCACTCTGATAAAGCACAGGAATCGGATCGGTAATAACCTCTGTCGCTTTATCAAAGTCTTCGTCTTTCACTTCCATCTTTTCCAATAGATTAAGACTGAAGTCCATTCGCTGTAACATTTCAATCAAGAAAGTAGGCGTGCCGGTAGAGAACCAAAAGCTCTTATAATCTTTTTGCGAAAATGCATTGAAAAGGCTGAACGGATTGTAAATATCTTCACAATTCTTGCTGAAATGATAACCGTCATACTGCCGTTTCAAATGCCGACAAGCTTCTTCATAGGTTTCATTATTCGCTTGAGCTATCCTCTCAATATCCGGTTGCATCTGACTTAGCAACTCTTGCTCTGTAATACCACAAATAGCACTATAATCATCGCTCATGCTGATATTCTGCAAGTTATTCAGCTCACTAAATATACTCATCTGACTGAACTTGCTGATTCCTGTCAAAAACAAGAAACGAAGATATTGCCCTTGTGCTTTAAGAGGACTGAAGAACTTCCGCATTTCAGTTCGCAATTGTCCTTGTAAAGCAGAGTCACTATTACTATCCAATAAAGGTGCATCATATTCGTCAATCAATACGACGACCTGCTTTCCTGTCTGTTGATAAATTCGTTGAAGCAAACCGGTTAAACGGGCTGCATAGCTCGTTTCTTCTTCATTTTTCCCATAAGTCCTCTCCCATTCGCTTAGATAAAGATTCAATTGCTCTTGCAAATCTTCGATAGTGGTATATTTTGTTCTGCTGAAATCAATATGCAACACAGGATAAACAGTCCATTCCTGTTCCAACTGTTCTATTGCCAGTCCTTTAAATAAATCTTTTTTTCCGGAGAAATAAGCTTCTAGAGTAGAGACTAGAAGACTTTTTCCAAAGCGGCGGGGACGGCTAAGAAAATACACAGTATCAGTATGGACTAATTGATAAACCAATGCGGTTTTATCAATATATACACAATTCATATTACGTAACTGCTCAAAATTCTGTATCCCGATAGGATATCTTCTGAATATCTCTTTCATATAAACCTAATGCATTAGTTGAAACATGAACAAAGATAATGTTTTTACGCGTATCTTACACAGATAGAGACTGAATTTGTTATTTCTAACCGTATCATTGTTGTATTGAAAATGAAAGTTGCTATCTATTATTCATTATCAACGAGAAGTATTACCACTTTTCACTCATTCACAATGAACAATTTTAGCATTTTATATTCGTTTATAATGAGAAGTTTTATATCTTTGCAATCAAAAGCCCAGTTATCATGAAAGAATTATTAAAGCATATCATATTCGACCAGCGTGAAAAAGACATATCCCAAATGATAGAAAGGGATATTGACATGAGTTGTGTAAACAATCCCGAAGTGCTAGTCATATCTGGTATAAGAAGATGCGGAAAATCTGTTCTTTTACAGCAAATACGTTCGCAACAGTCAGAACAAGACTTTTACATGAATTTTGATGATGAGCGGCTTATCAACTTCAAAGTCGATGATTTTCAAACCTTATATGAAGCTTTCATCGAATTGTTTGGAGAACAAAAAACATTTTATTTTGATGAAATACAGAATATTCCCGGTTGGGAAAGATTTGTAAGAAGGTTGCATGACAGTGGATGTAAGGTATTTGTTACAGGCTCTAATGCCAATATGCTAAGTAGAGAATTAGGCACACACCTCACCGGACGTTATTGCCAAATTGAACTATACCCTTTCTCATTTCCCGAATTTCTAAAAATGAAGGAAGCATATCCGCAACAAAAGGACTTTTATACTACTACCGGAAAAAGTATGCTAAAAAAACACTTCGACGAATACTTGAAAACTGGCGGTTTTCCCCGTTATATAAAAGACCGGAACAACAATTACCTATCCACTCTTTATGAGAATATTATTTATAAAGACGTTGTCACTCGAAACAAACTAAATGGTGAAAGAGAATTGCTGGAAATGGTTTATTACTTAGCCAGCAATGCTACGAAACGTTTCTCGTACAGTTCGTTAGCAAAAACGATAGGTATCAAACATACGGAAACAGTCAAAAACTATCTGGAATATCTTGAAAATACTTATCTGCTATTTCAGGTAATGAAGTTCGACTGGTCTGTAAAAAAACAGATGAACAACCAAAAGAAAGTGTATTTCATAGATAATGCCATTATTGGCAAAGTGGGATTCAATGCGACCGACAACATCGGGCAATTACTTGAGAATTTGGTATTTATAGAAATAAAGCGCCAGGGAAAAGATATCTATTATCATAATGACGGAATAGAGTGCGACTTCATTATGCGTGAAAACGGACATATTGTATCTGCCTGCCAAGTCACCCGTTCGATGAAAGATGAAAAAACAAGGCAGCGTAAAATAAATGGATTAATTTCCGCACTCAATACCTATAATCTCACCGAAGGAATAATTTTGACTGATGACGAAACCGAGGAAATAACTATCGGCAACAAAACAATACATATAATTCCTATATGGAGATGGCTATTAAAATAGTGACGCTATCCCACCAACATAGTGACGGTATATGCTTAGGATAGCGTCACTATTCCAGGCATATACCGTCACTATGTTTGAACCGGATATTCCGGGCTGTTATTTCTAGTTTCCGCGCTGTGTAGGCAGGGTAAATTCTTGCGAATCACAAATCACTCCATTCTCGTCCGCCACTGCGACACGGAATGTCACTTCACCGTCTTTCAATTTTTCACCTGCATGAATGGAAGCGGTATAACGGATGCCTTCACCCGGAAGAATTTCCTCCACCATCACGGAAGGAGAAATGCCGAGATGCTTCACCTTCCCCACCGTTTCTACCACAGGAACTACATTATAAACTGGATTTCTCCCTTCATTCATAATCTCAAAGATTATCTTGCTATTTTCTCCCGCATCAATCACATGACTGCGATTATCATCTATAAAACGGATCTTGCGCAACTTCAGTTGAGAAATAGGCTGTTGCACCTGTGGCTGCTTCTTATATTTTTGCACACGGACTTCCCTCACTTCAGGAATATACGCATCTTCCTCTATTTGCTCTTGTCTTGGCGCCGTCAACGCGTTTCCAATAGCCGCACCGGCAATGGTTCCCACAATATTCCCAATAGCAGAACCACGGTAACCGCCTCTCCAACCACGATTATTATCTCCGATAAGTCCACCTATCGAACCTCCCAGACTACCTCCGATAGAAGCACCTGCCATGATAGCTCCCGGATTTCCCATACGCCCCGACGCACATCCACTCAAAATCAAAGCGGAAAGCAAAATTACTGTTAGTTGTTTCTTCATGAGTCTCTCTATTTAGTGTTATTATTTATTCTACCACTTTAAAACGAGCGAAACGTAATAATAGTTGTTTGTCTCCCGCATTTTTAAAATGAATAGTTGCTTTCGCATTGTCTCCCGTTCCTTCTACTTTAATCACTTCACCCAATCCGAAACGTTCGTGCTCTATCATCTGTCCGGCCTGTACTCCTGCTACCGATGCCGAAGTGGAAGAGGTTGCCTGTGCACCGTTACTTGGGCTAACAGTACTAACTTTCTTCAAATTCCTCGGTACGCTGGGAGCAATGATCTGTGCTTTCGGACGTTGCTGTAAGGAAGCGCGGAAACGTCCCGCACCTTCATCGACAGCCCGGCTCACTCCTGCCTCATGCGGCAGTTGCAAGTAATGAACATCGATATCACGCAAGAAACGACTGGGGCTTCCAAATTCCATCTTTCCATAACGGAAACGGGTTTTGGCAAAAGACAGATAACAATGTTCCTCCGCACGAGTAATTGCTACATAGAACAAACGACGTTCTTCTTCCAGTGCCCGGGGAGAATCTCCTACCATCCCACTGGGAAACAGGTTTTCTTCCAGACCGACCACAAATACATTCTTAAACTCCAATCCTTTAGCCGAATGGACTGTCATCAACGTTATCTTTTCTCCATCATCCGCCTTATCGGAATCCTGATCGGTAAGCAATGCAATCTCCGAAAGGAAATCGGTAAGAGACACATTCGGGTTACCCTCCTCCTGCCGCAAAGCGCAGAAGTCGTTGATACCATTCACCAACTCTTCTATATTTTCCTTACGGCTTAGATTCTCGGGGGATGTGTCCTGACAGACATCATTGATAATGCCGGACTGACGGATGATATTCGTTCCCATTTCATAAGCGTTCTTATCCGCCTGATCGACAATGAAATTTTCTATCAATTCACGAAAGCCTTGCAGTTTCGCATGCGTTCCTTTATTTATATCCAACCCATAAGTTAATGGTTCGCAGAGTGCCGCCCAAAGACTTACACCATGATCGGTAGCCGCCGATATAATCTTCCCGACCGTCGTATCTCCAATGCCACGCGCCGGATAATTAATGATTCGCTTGAATGCTTCTTCATCATTCGGATTCACTACCAAACGGAAATAAGCAATCACATCTTTTATCTCTTTTCGCTGGTAGAACGAAAGTCCTCCGTAAATTTTATAAGGTATACTTCGTTTCCGAAGAGCCTCTTCAAAAATACGGCTTTGTGCATTCGTACGATACAGGATAGCAAAATCAGCATATCCGTAGCGATACTCCCGACGCAGTTCTGCAATCTTATTAGCTACAATATCACCCTCTTCCACATCGCTATACGCCTGAAACACACCGATAGGTTCCCCCTTTTCTTTCTCTGAAAACACGGCTTTCCGTATCTGACGTTCATTCTTCTCAATCAGGCTGTTGGCAGCACAAACAATGGTTTGCGTGGAACGGTAATTCTGCTCCAGTTTAAAGACTTTCGTATTGGGGTAGATTTTTGTAAAATAGAGAATATTGTCAATATCCGCCCCACGGAAAGAATAGATACTTTGCGCATCGTCTCCCACTACACAGACCCGTTGATTTTCTTTAGTCAGTTGCAGGACAATGCTATGCTGCGCATAATTCGTATCCTGATACTCATCTACCAGCACATAACGGAACTGATCCCGGTAGCGTGCCAACACTTCCGGAAAGTCACGGAATAAAATATAGGTGTACACCAGTAAATCATCGAAATCCATTGCACCTGCCTGACGACATCTGTCCCAATAACGGGTATAGATATCACGGATAGCAGGCATCTTGGCGGCCATATCTCCTTCGTAGGCCTCTTTATTGGCAGCATACCCCGTGGGAGTAACCAGATGGTTCTTGGCATTGGAGATGCGTGCTTGCACTACTCCCGGCTTATACGTTTTCTCGTCCAATCCCATCTCCTTGATGATGGAGCGAAGCAGACTCTTACTATCAGCCGTATCATAGATGGTGAACTGGGAAGTAAAACCGATATATTGTGCTTCGGCACGAAGAATCCGTGAGAAAATGGAATGGAAAGTTCCCATCCACAAATAACGTGCCCGTTCCATACCGACCTGACGGGCAATACGCTCTTTCATCTCACGTGCAGCCTTATTGGTAAAGGTTAATGCAAGGATATTCCATGGATTATACCCGTTCTCCTGCTCCAGCAAGTAAGCGATTTTATAAGTCAATACACGCGTTTTTCCCGAACCGGCACCGGCTATCACCAGTGAAGGACCGTCATTATAAGTCACTGCTGCACACTGACTCTCGTTTAATTCCTCTATATAATTGGTATTCATAACAGCATTATAAAAACTATGTGGATTTTTAACAAACCCTTGGCACTCAAATTTGTTCTCAATACAAAAGTATAATATTCATTCGAGAATGAAGGTATTTTTATGAATTTTCATCACTAACTATTTTAACCTAACACCAAAAAGCAATGAAAAGAAGTATATTTTTATCGATTATTTTGAGTTTGTTTCTGGTTGCCTGCATCCCACAGGCAATGGCACAAAAGCAGAGCCGCCTGGAAAAGCTGCTAAGGTATCTGAACGATAATGACGCCGACAAATGGCAGAAGAACCGTGATAAGATAGACACCGAGACTCAAAGCTATTACGCCGAAGAACTGGCATTATTGGATGTGCTCAACGAATTATGGAACGAGCAAAGCGAACAAGCCGCCGCCAATTATTTCGGATGCTATGAAAAGGCTGCGAAAGCCTATTTCCCGAATATCTGCGAAGAAGAGAAGATACAACTTTCCAACGTGCAAGACAAAGCGGAACAAGCTGTCATCTCTGTTCTGGAGGCTTCGAAAGACCAGATTCCTTTTAGCAAGACATTGATGGACAGCATCCAGTCAAGCGGTTATCCGGCAGACTCCGCCATTTTACAAAAGGTACGGGACATCCGTGAAATGGCCTTACTGGAAGGTATGCTGAAAACACCCACGCTGAATATTTATCAAACGTACATCACGGAATATCCGAACGGCAAATTTATCTCTCAAATCAACGCTGCGGAAAACAAACGGCTTTACCAGATTGTAAAGAGTAATCCGACATCGGAGAATTTCAAGGCATTCTTTGATAATGCCGATATGCAGAAATTTTTCACTGATAAAGATACGCGTCCATTCCTTCCGGAAGTTCGCACGCTATACGACGATTTTCTGTTTCAAGGGATCGACAGCCTCCGGGAAAAAGGAAATGCGACAGCCATCCGGCAGATCATTGACGAGTATAAGCAATCACCTTACCTGACTTCCACTGCGCGTACTCATCTGGATGATCTTGAATATCTTAGTGAAAAGGCTGATTTCGAGCTTTTAAAAGCTGCCATTGTCAGTTCCGAATCATTGAGCATGCTGCAGGATTTTCTTTGCACACACAGGTACAAGGAATTTCGTGACCAGGCCAATGCACTACGGACACCGTTTATCCTACAAACAATCGTATCCACCCCTACCTCTGTGAAATACTATAATGGAGGACGATTGATAAAGTCTGCGGAAAATGACAGTACAGGAAATATATCGACCACTTATTCGTATGACGATAAGGGACAGCTCATTTCCACCCTGTCGCTTACCATAAAAAACGGTCAGCCAAGCAATGAAATACAAACGAACAGATTATACGATCCGCAAGGCCACTGCATCTTTGAAGTGCAAACGAATCCGAAAACCAAAACGGACCTCTACCGGCGGACACGCCGTATCGGTACGGATGGAAGTATCGAGAGTGATTCACTCAAGTATACAGACGGAAGAGTTATCATAAGTTCCTATGATAAACAGGGGTTATTGACCGAAACCAAAGAGTATAATAAGAATGGAGAACTTCAGGCGTACACCGCAAACAAATATGATGATAAGGGCAGATTGATTTCATCGCAACATCAAAATTTGCTTTTCGCCAATTCTCCGGATCAGATTATATCACAAAAAGATGCTTATGAATACGATAAATACGGCTATCTGACACAGATCGTCTACCAACGGATTTTGGGCAATAACCAGAAAACATCCGGATGCCTGATCTGCCTGTACGATAAATACGGAAACCGGATCGATAGTAATTCTTATTATGAATATGACAATACGGGCCAATGGACCTGCCGTACCAACCGTGATCATCCGAAAGATGTGGAACGTATACAGTACATTTATAAATAAAGCAAGATAGTGTGAACATTTTGCAGAGGGCTTCTGTTATTATAGTATAACAAGCCGATTAAAACTTGTAACATTATGAATACTATATTAATGTCTTTAATTATGATGACCATGACTTACGAAATGCCTAAACTTCCTTATGCAAACAATGCATTGGAACCTGTAATCAGTCAGCAAACAATAGATTTCCATTACGGAAAACATCTACAAACGTATGTAAATAATCTGAATAGCCTCGTGCCCGGTACAGAATATGAAGGTAAAACGGTAGAAGAAATCGTTGCAGCCGCACCGGATGGAGCTATATTCAATAACGCCGGACAAGTATTGAATCACAATCTGTACTTCCTGCAATTTGCCCCGAAACCTTCGAAAAAGGAGCCAACCGGCAAACTGGGAGAAGCCATCAAACGTGACTTCGGCAGCTTTGAAAACTTCAAGAAAGAATTCAATGCAGCAGCAGTCGGATTGTTCGGTTCAGGATGGGCCTGGCTATCCGTAGATAAAGACGGTAAACTGAAAATCACTAAAGAAGTGAACGGAAGCAACCCAGTACGCGCCGGTTTGAAACCGCTTCTCGGATTTGACGTTTGGGAACACTCTTATTATCTGGATTACCAAAACCGCCGTGCCGACCATGTTAACGCCCTGTGGGATATCATCGACTGGGATGTGGTTGAAAAAAGAATGTAATCGGATTTCATAGACTAAACTATACTTATGAAAAGGTCGTTGTGTATTTCACAGCGACCTTTTTTACAGACTAAAAAAAACTGACTTTTATTGTATATCAGACGCATTAGTTGTATTTTTGCAACTAATAATCCAACATAACAAACAATTATGATACTATATAAAAGAAAAAAAATACGATTTATCGTCTCCATTGCAATCCTTTTCTTCCCTCTTTTTTGCAATGCTGCCACCACAGAAGAATCTGCGGGAGAAATTCTGTTCATCACCTCTTATAATTCGGATACTAAATACACCTACGACAACATCAGTACATTTATAGAGACTTACACCCGATTGGGAGGAAAATACTCGACCATCGTAGAAAACATGAATGCAACAGACTTAACGCAGGCACACCAATGGAAAAAAACATTAACCGATATTCTGGATAAGCATCCGAAAGCTAAATTAGTGATTCTTCTGGGTGGGGAAGCATGGAGCAGTTTCCTCCATCTTGAAGATGAAAAATACAAGCAGCTTCCTGTTTTTTGCGCAATGGCATCACGCAACGGAATCCGTATTCCGGAGGATTCGATCGATATCCGAGACTATAATCCAGTAAGTATCGACTTAACGGAACGAATGAAAGACTATAATGTAAAATACTGTAATTCATACGAATACAATATCAGCAAAGACATAGAAATGATACAGGATTTCTATCCGGATACCGAGCATCTGGTATTTGTATCGGATAATACATACAACGGACTTGCCGAACTGGCATGGTTCAAGAAAAACCTGCAGCATTTCCCGCAGTTATCTATCACTTACATCGACGGTCGCATCCATACACTTGATATGGCTGTCAATCAATTGCGCAATCTTCCCAGAAACACGGCAATGTTACTTGGCATCTGGAGAATCGACAGCCGGGGTATCACCTACATGAGCAACTCTGTTTATGCTTTCTCCAAAGCCAATCCTCTCCTGCCTGTGTTCAGTATGACTTCCACTGCCATTGGTTACTGGGCTATCGGAGGATATGTCCCGCAATATGAAGGAGTGGGAAAAAGCATGGGAGAATATGCTTACCGTTTTTTAGACCAGAAGGAAACTGATATCAGCAGTATCAATATCTTGCCCAACAGATATAAATTTGATGCGAAGAAACTAAAAGAATGGGGATTTGAAGACAAGAAGTTACCTGTCAACTCAATGGTCATCAATCAGCCCATCCCGTTCTTTGTAGCTTACAAGACAGAAGTGCAGTTCATCCTGATCATATTTCTCGTATTAGTAGGAAGCCTGATGATTTCCTTGTATTACTATTACCGGACTAGAATCCTGAAGAACCACCTTGAAAAAACGACGAAACAATTACGGGAAGATAAAAAGAAGCTGGAAGAGTCTGAAGTTGAATTACGTGACGCCAAGGAACGTGCCGAAGAAGCCAATCAGTTGAAAAGTGCCTTTGTTTCGAATATGAGCCACGAGATACGGACACCTTTAAATGCCATTGTCGGTTTCTCCAGCCTGATTATCGGCTCTGTTGAGCAAAATAAAGAACTGAAAGAATACGCAGATATTGTCCAGACCAATTCTAATTTACTGCTACAATTGATTAGTGACGTACTGGATATATCACGTCTGGAATCAGGGAAACTGCAATTCAATTATGAATGGTGTGAGCTGGTGAACCATTGCCAGAATATGATTACCCTGACCAACCGGAACAAGACAATGGATGTAGACATCAAACTTCAAATGCCTAAAGAACCCTATAAGCTCTACACAGACCCGTTACGCCTGCAACAGATTATTATCAATCTACTGAATAATGCTCTGAAATTCACTCCCGCCGGAGGAAGTATCACGCTGGATTATAAAGTGGATGAGGAAAAGCAATGTATGCTGTTCTCCGTGACTGATACCGGCACAGGAATCCCCGAAGACAAGCAGGAACTCGTATTCCAACGTTTCGAAAAGCTGAATGAATTCATGCAGGGTACGGGATTGGGACTGGCCATCTGCAAACTGACCATCCAATATATGGGAGGTGATATCTGGATTGACAAAAGCTATAAGAATGGAGCCCGGTTTATCTTTTCCCATCCCATCAAAAAACAAAAATCAACAGAAAAATGAAAAAAAATCGGATGATTTAGTGTTTTTCTGTTTCTTTTTCGCTTACTTTGCCCCTGTAAAGACAAAGGGGTGCCCCTCGAGGGGCTGAGATTATACCCTAGGAACCTGATGCAGTTAGTACTGACGTAGGGATTGTGTTTCTTCGTTATCGCCTTTCCATTCAAGCACGCTCTTTGTATTTACTTTCAATTTATTTATTCTGATAGGACAATGAAAGTACAAGTGAACAACAAAGAGGTGGAAATTATTCCTGATTCTACCCTTACACAACTGACAGCACAGCTCGAACTTCCTGTTCAAGGCATTGCTATCGCCGTAAACAACAAAATGATTCCCCGTACCGAATGGGAAGGTTTCATATTGCATGAGAACGACAACCTGGTGATTATCAAAGCTGCTTGCGGAGGATAAGGGAATGGTCAGTCTACAATTTATCACGCATCAGACCGAACGGTATTCGTACCTCGAATCGGCACGTATGGCACTCGAAGGAGGGTGCAAATGGATCCAGCTACGCATGAAAGACGCTTCTCCCGAAGAAGTGGAGGCAGTAGCCTTGCAACTGAAACCGCTCTGCAAAGAACACGAAGCGATCTTGATTCTGGACGACCACGTCGAACTGGCGCAAAAGCTGGAAGTGGACGGTGTGCATCTGGGTAAAAAAGATATGCCTATCGACCAAGCTCGCCAGATACTTGGAGAAGCCTTCATTATCGGCGGAACCGCAAATACATTCGAAGATGTCGTACAGCACTACCGTGCCGGAGCCGATTATCTCGGCATCGGTCCTTTCCGGTTTACTACCACTAAAAAGAATTTAAGCCCTGTACTGGGATTGGAAGGTTATTCCTCCATCCTTTCACAGATGAAAAAGGCGAATATCGAAATCCCCGTAGTAGCGATTGGAGGAATCACTTATGAGGATATCCCTGCCATACTTCATACAGGAGTCAACGGGATAGCCCTGTCGGGAACCATTCTCGGAGCGGACAATCCGGTAGAAGAGACACGTAGAATCATTGATTCACCACAGAGTACACAGAGTTTTTCGTTCTTTCCTAAAACAGAATGATAAACACATATACTCTGTGTAACTCCATAATGAATAAGAAATCATCAGACCTCCGTGTCCTCTGCGTCCTCTGTGGTGAACTCATAAATTAGTATTTAAATAATCAACTAAAATACATAAAATGGAAAAGTTAGTAATTGCGGGACGCGAATTTAACTCCCGTCTTTTCCTGGGAACAGGAAAATTCAATTCCAATGAAGTAATGGAACAAGCTATTCTGGCTTCAGGCACGGAAATGGTTACTGTTGCCATGAAACGAATCGACATGGACAACAAAGAGGATGACATGCTGAAACATATTATCCATCCGAATATTCAGCTATTGCCCAATACTTCCGGTGTACGTAATGCAGAAGAGGCTGTTTTTGCCGCACAGTTGGCTCGCGAAGCCTTTGGAACAAACTGGCTGAAACTGGAAATTCACCCGGACCCGCGTTATCTGCTCCCTGACTCTATCGAGACACTGAAAGCTACGGAAGAACTGGTAAAACTAGGTTTTATCGTGTTGCCTTATTGTCAGGCTGACCCCGTACTCTGCAAACGTCTGGAAGAGGCGGGCGCAGCTACCGTTATGCCACTCGGTGCACCAATCGGTACTAATAAAGGATTGCAGACCAAAGAATTCCTGCAAATCATAATCGAACAGGCAGGTATTCCGGTGGTCGTAGATGCGGGTATCGGTGCACCCAGTCATGCTGCCGAAGCAATGGAACTGGGAGCTTCCGCTGTATTAGTAAATACTGCAATAGCCGTTGCCGGAAATCCGGTAGAAATGGCAAAAGCATTCAAAGCGGCAACAGAAGCCGGAAGACAGGCTTACGAAGCAGGATTAGGATTACAAGCCGTAGACTTCGTGGCAGAAGCAAGTTCACCTCTAACGGCTTTTCTTGATTAAAAACGAATAAACTATGGAACAAAAAATAAAATTTCCCCGCTCACAGAAAGTCTATTTACCCGGTAAACTTTATCCGAATATCCGTGTAGCCATGCGGAAAGTGGAACAAGTGCCCAGTGTCAGCTTTGAAGGCGAAGAAAAGATAGCAACACCCAATCCGGATATATATGTATATGATACCAGCGGACCGTTCAGCGATGCAAATATGAGCATCGATCTTAAAAAAGGGCTGCCCCGTATGCGCGAAGAATGGATTGTGAGTCGTGGCGATGTGGAACAACTCCCTGAAATCACTTCGGAATACGGACGTATGAGAAGGGATGATAAAAGTCTCGATCACTTACGCTTCGAGCACATCGCCCTGCCCTATCGCGCTAAAAAAGGAGAGGCAATCACTCAAATGGCGTATGCCAAAAGAGGGATGATCACTCCTGAAATGGAATATGTAGCGATCCGCGAAAACATGAATTGCGAGGAACTGGGAATTAACACTCATATTACTCCTGAATTTGTCCGTCAGGAGATTGCAGAGGGACGTGCTGTATTACCAGCCAATATCAACCACCCGGAGGCCGAACCGATGATTATCGGACGCAACTTCCTTGTGAAAATCAATACAAATATCGGAAATTCAGCTACTACTTCAAGCATAGATGAAGAAGTGGAGAAAGCATTGTGGAGCTGTAAATGGGGGGGAGATACTTTGATGGATCTTTCCACCGGAGAAAATATTCATGAAACACGTGAATGGATCATCCGCAATTGTCCCGTACCGGTCGGTACTGTTCCCATCTATCAGGCACTTGAAAAAGTGAACGGCATAGTAGAAGACCTCACCTGGGAAATCTACCGGGATACATTGATCGAACAATGTGAACAAGGCGTAGATTACTTCACCATCCATGCAGGTATCCGCCGCCATAATGTTCATCTTGCCGACAAGCGATTGTGCGGTATCGTCAGCCGTGGAGGAAGTATTATGAGCAAATGGTGTCTCGTACACGATCAGGAAAGCTTCTTATACGATCACTTTGATGATATTTGTGATATTCTGGCACAATATGACGTAGCCGTTTCCTTAGGAGACGGACTTCGCCCGGGCTCCATCTATGATGCGAACGACGAAGCGCAGTTTGCCGAACTGGATACCATGGGAGAATTAGTGCTTCGTGCCTGGAACAAGAATGTTCAGGCATTTATCGAGGGACCCGGCCATGTTCCGATGCATAAAATTAAAGAGAACATGGAACGTCAGATTGAGAAATGCCATGACGCCCCATTCTATACGCTCGGCCCGTTGGTGACGGACATTGCTCCCGGATACGACCATATCACTTCTGCTATCGGTGCCGCACAAATCGGATGGCTGGGTACGGCCATGCTTTGTTATGTCACTCCGAAAGAACACCTTGCCTTACCCGACAAGGAGGACGTACGTGTAGGAGTCATTACCTACAAGATAGCCGCTCATGCCGCTGACCTGGCAAAAGGTCATCCGGGTGCACAGGTACGGGACAACGCATTGAGTAAAGCCCGCTATGAGTTCCGCTGGAAAGATCAGTTCGACCTGTCTCTCGACCCGGAACGGGCACAGACCTATTTCCGTGCAGGACATCATATCGACGGAGAATATTGTACAATGTGCGGACCCAATTTCTGTGCAATGAGACTGTCACGCGATTTAAAGAAAAGCGCTAAAACCAACAAATAATGAGTGGGGAGAAACAAAAAGTCAGCCCACTGACCGAACCTGCCCTCCCCTCATTTTAATTTTTAATTTTCAATTCTCAATTTAATAAGAATGTTCTCCGACGAATTAGAAAAAATATCCTGGGAAGAGACGACAAAAGCCATCTATTCCAAAACAGATGCCGACGTACGCCGTGCATTGGGTAAAAAAGAGCATCTGGATGTCAACGACTTTATGGCGCTGATTTCACCTGCCGCCACTCCTTATCTGGAAGTGATGGCACGCCTTAGTCAGAAATATACGATGGAACGGTTCGGTAAGACTATCTCCATGTTCGTACCGCTCTACCTGACTAACTCATGTACCAACTCCTGTGTCTATTGCGGTTTCCACATCAGCAATCCGATGAAGAGAACAATACTGACAGAGGAAGAGATTGTCAACGAATACAAAGCCATCAAACGGTTGGCTCCCTTTGAAAACCTGCTGCTTGTAACTGGTGAGAATCCTGCCGCAGCAGGCGTTCCGTACATTGCCAAGGCACTGGATTTAGCGAAGCCTTACTTCAGCAATCTGCAAATTGAAGTAATGCCTCTTAAAGCGGAGGAATACAAGGAACTGACAAATCATGGCCTGAACGGAGTGATCTGTTTTCAAGAGACTTACAACAGAGCAAATTACAAAACGTACCATCCGAGAGGCATGAAATCCAAATTCGAATGGCGTGTAAACGGCTTCGACCGTATGGGACAGGCAAGTGTACACAAAATTGGCATGGGTGTCCTGATCGGTCTGGAAGAATGGCGGACAGACGTTACGATGATGGCTTATCATCTGCGTTATCTGCAGAAGCATTACTGGAAAACAAAGTACAGCGTAAATTTCCCGCGTATGCGCCCGTCTGAAAATGGCGGATTCCAGCCGAATGTAGTCATGAACGACCGGGAACTGGCTCAACTTACATTCGCTATGCGAATCTTCGACCATGACGTAGATATCTCCTATTCCACCCGTGAGAGTGCAGAAATTCGAAATCACATGGCAACACTCGGCGTCACAACCATGAGTGCAGAGAGTAAAACAGAACCGGGAGGATATTACAGTTATCCTCAAACGCTGGAACAATTTCATGTAAGTGACGAACGGAAAGCGGTTGAAGTGGAACGTGATTTAAAGAGATTAGGCCGTGAACCGGTCTGGAAGGATTGGGACCAGTCTTTTGACTTTAAAAGATAAGCAGATGCGGTACGACAGACAAATCATACTTCCCGAAATCGGAGAAGAAGGTCAGAAGAAACTGCAGGAAGCCAAAGTGCTTATTGTAGGCGTGGGAGGGTTAGGCTCTCCCATCGCCCTTTACCTGACAGGTGCAGGTGTGGGCTGTCTCGGACTGGTAGATGATGATCTGGTAAGCATCACTAACCTGCAACGGCAAGTTCTCTATTCCGAAAAGGAATTGGGTAAACCGAAAGCCTTGTGTGCAGCCGGACGACTCTCCGCTCTCAACAGTGGGATCAGGATCTATCCCTACTCTACCCGGCTGACGAAAGATAATGCATATGATATTATTCAGAAATACGACATAGTGGTCGACGGCTGCGACAATTTTGCCACCCGCTACCTGATTAACGACATCTGCATTAAACAGGAAAAACCCTACGTATATGGAGCCATCTGTGGTTTTGAAGGACAGGTTTCTGTGTTCAATTACGGAAATCAGAAGAAAAACTACCGGGATCTTTATCCTGACGAAGAAGAAATGCAGCGGATGCCTCCTCCGCCTAAAGGTGTAATGGGAGTTACTCCTGCTATTGTCGGGAGTGTGGAAGCTACGGAAGTGTTGAAAATTATCTGTGATTTTGGAGATGTTTTAGCCGGTAAACTATGGACAATCGACCTGCGGACATTGCAATCTAACAAATTTTCACTATAAAGGTTGGTTTCTGACATAGTTAATTAGTAACTTTGCTAGACAATCCAATTTTAACGAAAGAAATGAAACTAATTGTAGTTACCACCCCTACCTTCTTTGTCGAAGAAGATAAGATAATTACCGCTCTTTTCGAAGAGGGGCTGGATGTCCTACATCTTAGGAAACCGGAGACTCCGGCTATGTATTCAGAACGGCTGCTGACTCTTATTCCGGAGAAATATCACCGCCGCATTGTCACGCATGAGCATTTTTATCTAAAAGAGGAATTCAATCTGATGGGAATCCACCTGAATGCCCGTAATCCCAAAGAGCCGCATGACTATTATGGCCATATCAGTTGTTCGTGCCATTCAGTGGAAGAGGTGAAAAACAGAAAGCATTTTTATGATTATGTTTTTATGAGTCCTATCTATGACAGTATCTCTAAAGTGAATTACTATTCAACCTATACTGCCGAAGAATTGCGCGAAGCACAAAGAGCGAAAATCATCGACTCTAAAGTAATGGCATTGGGAGGCATTAATGAAGATAATTTACTGGAGATTAAAGATTTCGGTTTTGGAGGGGCTGTCGTATTAGGAGATCTTTGGAACAAATTCGATGCCTGTCAGGATCAGAACTATTTAGCCGTAATCGAGCACTTTAAAAAGTTGAAGAAGTTATCAGATTAATGAAAAGCCGATGGTAAACTGACTGTGCATTCCCATTATACCCACAATAAAAGAAATGACTTTCTCAATCATGAACTAAAAAAGCCGCTGCAAATTGTCTTCTGCAACGGCTTTCTGTATTTTCAGTGTTTTCTCATCAGAACTTATATCCCACGATAATAGAGAAGTTCATATTTTTAGGATTGCCAACTTTTTGTACGTCAACTAAACCGAATTGACCATCCAAACCTGCAATGATCTTACCAAACTCCAATGCGACTCCCACACCAAGACCAGCATCAAAACGTTTCAAACCATCATCACCGAAAGTATTCTCTTTATGCTCCGTATTATTTCCTAAGTCAAACTTTGTCTTACCGGCAATACCACAAGCAATATAAGGACCTGCATTAACCACCAGATTAGTATTATCTGCTACATTGAAACGCGCAGCAGCCATTACCGGCAATTCCAAATACATTGCATTAATACTACTTCCATCTTTCTTTGCCCCCTTGCTAGTCAGGAATAATGAAGGTTGCAGTGACCATGTATCATCAAAAGCATATTCAAAACCTCCACCAAGTTTGAATCCAACCTTTGCATTCAGGTCAAGATCACCGGTGTAATTACTAAAGTTCATACCTACTTTGGCATTCCAACCTGTAATTTGAGAGAAACCTGCCACTGAAATCAGTGCAAATAAAACAAACAAAACACTCTTCTTCATAATTTTAAAGTTTTAAATTAATACTAAGGGATTTTATTACCCCTCCCTATTTAACAATACAAATGTATAATTGTAATTCGTATTAAACAACTTTTTCGTTAACAAGTGCGTAATTTATAGAGTTTATACATAGAAAAAGGGAATTCCCTATTTTTGAGAACTCCCTTTCCTATTTGATTAAACTGTTTTCCTCTTATCAGAAAGCGTAATGGAAACCAATTGAAAGATCTTCACTGGTAAGTTCAAGACCAAAAGAATCTCCAAGCGTATTTACATTTCTACGATATCCCAAGAAACCATATTTGGCAATAAAAGAAAAGTGATCGTTCAATTTAACGGCAATACCCGGTCTAAGTCCCACTTGTCCAGCCTTGGTGGTGTCTCCATCTTTAATTTTCACGAAGCCGATAGCAGCAGTTCCGTCCAGAAACAGACGGACAGCACCGGTTTCACAATAAGACCAACGAATGTACGGAGCTACAAATACAGAGTTTGCAGTTTGTCCTGTAACATAATTGTGTGAATAGTCCAATTCAGCACCCAATGCCCATGTCTCATTAAAGTTGTATCCGATTTCCGGAGCAATTTTAAAAGAGGTAGTGTTGCCTGTACTGTTACGCCACAGATTCAAAGATCCGCCTACGTAAATGTCTTGTGCTTTTACAGCGATAGTTGCCAACATTACAACTACCAATAATAAACCCTTTTTCATCTTCTTTGTTTTTTTAAATTAAACGTTAGACCCCAATTCGGTCGATTTCTGGGGTGCAAATGTAAAGCTGTTTTTACGATTAAACAAACATTTGGTTAGTTTTTTATAATAAATACCAAATATTTATTTAACCAAGAGAACGAATGCCCAAGACAAAGCGGACATAAAAAATAGACTGCAAATACTTTCACAAGTATTTACAGTCTATTTATCAGATAGTTAAGTACCTAACCAGCGTATTTGACTATCCTTCTATTGCTGCCTGCGCCGCCGCCAGTCTGGCAATCGGCACTCTGAACGGAGAACAACTAACGTAGTTCAAACCTACCCGGTGGCAGAACTTCACAGAAGAAGGCTCACCACCATGTTCACCACAAATACCACATTTCAGATCCGGACGGATAGCACGGCCCTTTTCTGTAGCCATACGTACCAATTGTCCCACACCATTCTGGTCGAGAACCTGGAACGGATCCACTTTTAAAATCTTCTTTTCCAGATAAACAGGAAGGAAAGAAGCTATATCATCACGAGAATAACCGAAAGTCATCTGCGTCAAGTCATTTGTACCGAATGAGAAGAACTCGGCAGAAGAAGCGATACGGTCGGCAGTCAAAGCAGCACGCGGGATTTCGATCATTGTACCAACTTTGAAGTCGATACTATCTCCCACTTCCTCAAACAACTTCTTTGCTTCCGAGCGGATTACATTTTCCTGCTCCTTGAATTCATACAGGATACCAGTCAACGGAACCATGATTTCCGGATGAGTTTCCACTCCTTCTTTCTTCAGTTCCAATGCAGCACCTAAGATGGCACGTGTCTGCATCTGTGTAATTTCAGGATAAGTATTTCCCAGACGGCAACCACGGTGACCTAACATCGGGTTATGCTCACACAGTGATTCTACACGCTGCTGGATATATTGCAAGCTCACCCCCATAGTATCTGCCATTTCCTGCTGTCCTTTCAAATCGTGAGGAACGAACTCGTGCAAAGGAGGATCGAGCAAACGGACAGTTACCGGACAACCTGCCATTGCTTTAAAGATACCCTTAAAATCTTCCTGTTGGTATGGAAGAATCTTAGCCAATGCTTTCCGACGTCCTTCCGCATTTTCTGCCAGAATCATTTCACGCATTGCCTTGATCTTTTCACCCTCGAAGAACATATGCTCCGTACGGCAAAGACCGATACCTACCGCACCGAAGTTACGGGCGACTTCCGCATCATGAGGAGTATCCGCATTCGTACGTACCTGCAAACGGGTATATTTATCAGCCAATGTCATCAATTCTGCAAAGTCACCGGAAAGTTCTGCAGCTTTCGTTTCCACCTTGCCATTATATACCACACCTGTACTCCCGTTCAAAGAAATATAATCTCCTTCTTTCAAAACAACGCCGTCGATTTCTACAGTACGGTTCTTATAATCAATATTCAATGCACCCGCACCCGATACACAGCACTTACCCATGCCACGAGCCACCACAGCAGCATGAGAAGTCATACCGCCACGAGCCGTCAGAATACCTTCGGCAACTGCCATACCCGCCAAGTCTTCCGGAGAAGTCTCGATGCGAACCATCACCACGCGTTTACCGGCAGCATGCCATTCAGCAGCGTCATCGGCGAAGAATACAATCTGGCCGGTTGCGGCACCCGGAGAAGCCGGAAGACCACGAGTCAGCACTTTGGCTTTCTTCAAAGCATCTTTATCAAATACAGGATGAAGCAGTTCGTCCAGTTTATTCGGCTCCACACGCATCAAAGCAGTTTTTTCGTCAATCATGCCCTGACGGAGCAAATCCATAGCAATCTTCACCATGGCAGCACCCGTACGTTTACCGTTACGCGTCTGAAGGAACCAAAGTTTACCTTCCTGTACGGTGAACTCCATGTCCTGCATATCTTTATAGTGATTTTCCAGTTTGGTCTGAAGAGCATCCAGTTCTTTATAAATTTCCGGCATTGCCTCTTCCATGGAAGGGAACTTCGCCGCGCGAACATCTTCAGTAACGCCAGCCAACACAGCCCAACGTTGAGAACCGATTTTGGTGATCTGTTGCGGAGTACGAATACCGGCCACAACGTCTTCACCTTGCGCGTTGATCAGGTATTCACCGTTGAAAAGGTCTTCACCTGTACCGGCATCACGTGAGAAACACACACCTGTAGCCGAAGTATCACCCATATTACCGAATACCATAGCCTGTACATTGACAGCCGTCCCCCATTCATCAGGTATACTTTCCATCTTACGGTAAAGAATAGCGCGTTCATTCATCCATGAATCAAATACGGCACAGATAGCTCCCCACAGTTGTTCGTATGCACAAGTCGGGAAATCTTTTCCCGTCTGTTCCTTCACGGCAGCTTTAAATTTCTTTACGAGTTCCTGCAAGTCTTCCACTTTCAGCTCGTTATCCAGTTCCACCCCTTTCGCTTTCTTCACCTCTTCGATAATGGCTTCAAACGGGTCGATATCATCTTTATTGGTAGGCTTCATGCCCAGAACCACATCACCGTACATCTGTACAAAACGACGATAAGAGTCCCATGCAAAGCGTGCATTACCAGTCTTACGGATAATTCCTTCTACCACTTCATCATTCAATCCCAAATTCAAAATCGTATCCATCATACCCGGCATAGATGCGCGTGCACCGGAACGTACAGACACCAACAAAGGATTTTCAATGTCACCGAATTTAGATTTCATCAACGCTTCCACATGGGCGATCGCTTTTACTACTTCATCTTTCAGCAGCTCAACCACTTTATCACGCCCTAGCGTATTATATTCCGTACAAACATCTGTAGTTATTGTGAATCCGGGAGGGACGGGAATTCCGATTAAATTCATTTCAGCAAGGTTGGCTCCCTTACCACCGAGCAAATTCTTCATGTCAGCTTTTCCTTCTGCCTGACCATTACCAAAGGTATAAACTCTTTTTTTATCCATAATATTGTGTTTAAAGTTACATTATGACTATTATCTTTTCGCAAATCTAAGGATATTTCGCAAACTTGAAAACTTTTTGCGAAAAAACTTTCTATCAAAATGCAATTTCGACATTACAATCCGGAATATTTCTATATACCCGAATTTTTTCCAAAAAAAATACCTACTTTTGCAAAGTAATTATTAGACTGGTGTAAAAGTGGCAAGAAAGAAAAAAGAGCTTCCCTTATTGGAGAAGGTAACAATCATGGATGTGGCTGCCGAAGGAAAAGCCATTGCAAAAGTAAACGACCTGGTGATTTTTGTTCCCTATGTAGTGCCGGGTGATGTGGTAGACCTGCAAATCAAGCGTAAAAAGAATAAATATGCCGAAGCTGAAGCGGTGAAGTTTCACGAGCTGTCACCCAATCGCGCTGTTCCTTTCTGCCAACACTATGGCGTATGCGGTGGCTGCAAGTGGCAAGTGCTCCCCTATTCGGAGCAAATCAGGTATAAGCAAAAGCAAGTGGAAGATAATTTGAGACGTATCGGAAAGATCGAACTTCCCGAAATTTCCCCGATTCTCGGTTCTGCCAAAACGGAATTCTACAGAAACAAACTGGAGTTCACCTTTTCAAACAAACGCTGGCTGACTAATGAGGAAGTCCGTCAGGATGTGAAATATGACCAGATGAATGCGGTGGGTTTCCACATTCCGGGAGCCTTTGACAAAGTGCTGGCCATCGAGAAATGCTGGTTGCAGGATGATATATCCAACCGCATCCGGAATGCAATACGTGACTATGCTTACGAGCATGATTACTCTTTCATCAATCTGCGCACGCAGGAAGGTATGCTGCGGAATATGATCGTACGCACATCCTCAACCGGGGAACTGATGGTGATCGTTATTTGTAAGATTACGGAAGAGCATGAAATGGAACTGTTCAAGCAGTTACTCCAATTTGTAGCGGACTCTTTCCCTGAAATCACGTCCCTTCTATACATTATTAATAATAAGTGCAACGATACCATCAATGATTTGGATGTGCACGTATTTAAAGGGAAAGATCATATCTTTGAAGAGATGGAAGGACTGCGTTTCAAGGTCGGTCCGAAATCATTCTATCAGACCAACTCGGAACAGGCTTATAATTTATATAAAGTAGCCCGTGACTTTGCCGGACTAACAGGAAACGAATTGGTATACGACCTCTATACAGGAACAGGAACAATCGCCAACTTCGTCTCACGCCAAGCCCGTCAGGTGATCGGTATCGAATACGTGCCGGAAGCTATTGAAGACGCAAAGGTAAATGCAGAAATCAATGATATCAAGAATGCACTGTTTTATGCCGGCGACATGAAAGATATGCTGACACAGGATTTCATCAATCAGCATGGACGTCCGGATGTAATTATCACAGACCCTCCCCGTGCCGGTATGCATCAGGATGTGGTTGACGTCATTTTGTTTGCTGAACCGAAACGGATTGTTTATGTAAGCTGCAACCCTGCCACTCAAGCACGGGATCTGCAGTTGCTTGATGAGAAGTATAAAGTGAAAGCCGTCCAACCGGTAGATATGTTCCCTCACACTCACCATGTAGAAAATGTTGTGTTACTGGAACTTCGATAAAAAGTTCACCGCAGATTACACAGGTTAACACAGATTTTTATTATTGATTATTATAATGTGTGTAATCTGTGGTGAAAAATAAAATCTCAAAAGAAGAAAAAGAAATGAAAAAAAGACCCAGAAGAACTCCTGCTGAAAAAGCACGCGCTCAATATACAAATTATGCAGTGAAAGAACCTATGGAACTAATGGAGTTCCTCGCTGCCAAGATGCCGGACGCAAGTCGCACCAAATTGAAATCGTTGCTAAGCAAGCGGGTGGTGTTTGTTGATAATGTGATAACCACGCAATTCAACTTCCCGTTGGAACCGGGCATGAAGGTACAAATCAGCAAAGAGAAAGGAAAGAAAGAATTTAATAACAGACTGCTGAAAATCGTGTATGAAGATGCCTATATCATTGTTGTCGAAAAGATGCAGGGACTTTTATCAGTCAATACGGAACGCCAGAAAGAGCGCACGGCCTACACGATACTCAATGAATATGTGCAACGCTCCGGACGTCAATTCCGTGTGTTTATCGTTCATCGCCTGGACAGGGACACTTCCGGTCTGATGATGTTTGCCAAAGACGAAAAAACACAGCGGACCCTGCGCGACAACTGGCATGATATAGTGACCGACCGCCGATATGTAGCTGTAGTGGAAGGTAATATGGAGAAAGATTATGATACAGTCGTTTCCTGGCTGACTGATAAAACGCTTTATGTAAGTTCCAGCGAGTATGATGACGGCGGCTCAAAATCTATAACCCACTACAGGACAATCAAACGTGCCAACGGATATTCCCTGTTGGAGCTCGATCTGGAAACCGGCCGGAAGAACCAGATTCGTGTGCATATGCAGGATTTAGGTCATCCCATTATCGGTGACGGAAGATATGGAAGAGAAGATTCCCCCAATCCTATCGGACGTCTGGCACTCCATGCTTTCAAACTTTGTTTCTATCATCCGGTAACGGGAGATTTGATGGAGTTCGAGACGCCTTATCCGGCAGAGTTCAAGAAGTTGTTTTTGAAGAAATAAAAAATAAAAGCGGAATTCTTTAAAAAAGAGACTTCCGCTTTTTACTTATATAAAAATATTCATCTTCTATTGCATTTCCAATGTAAAAGGAAAACCCTCTGAATCTCCTGTCAAATAAAAAATTCCAGTCATTAATCCCCGACGTATGTTCACATCATCCATGTAGGAGATTCCATTTCTACCATAATCCAAAACAAGGTTATTACTGTAACGATCCTCCCAATACCACTGAAAACGAAAATGATCATATGGTTCACCGTTACGATAATATTGATATTCTTCACCAAAGCCATCCGGATCAAAAGTAAACTCACTATATATATACCTTCCATTGGCAGCACTCATACCGACATCTCCTGCCCATATCCTGCCAAACATCTGCTCTTCTAAGTTTTCATCGTCTTCACACGAAGTAAAGCCAACCAATAAAGTCAGCATCATCAAGATACCTGCATATCTTTTTATCATTTTCATAATTCTCTAGTTTATTGCGTTTATTAATACAAAATTAGCATTTTATATTTACTATACATCACAAGCCACAAGTTTTTTGTACCTTTGCAAAGATAATATTAAATTTTCCACATGAAACTTCTTTGGCTTGATTTAAATAGTTCGTACGCACACTCCTCATTGGCACTCCCTGCACTCCATGCTCAAATAGCAGACGATACCACTATTGAATGGTGCGTAGTCTCCGCCACTATCAATGAAAATACGGGCAGTGTCGTCAATCAAATCTACCGTCATCAACCGGACATCATCGCAGCTACCAACTGGCTATTTAATCACGAGCAACTCCTACACATCGTTTCACGTGCAAAAGCATTACTACCCCACTGTTGTGTCATACTCGGAGGCCCCGAATTTTTAGGAGATAATGAAGCTTTCTTATATAAGAACAAATTTGTAAGCGGAGTGTTTCGCGGAGAAGGCGAAGAAGTATTTCCTTTATGGTTAAAAGTGTGGAATCAGCCAAGAAAAGAATGGAAATCAATCACAGGACTCTGTTATCTGGACGAATCGGGAGGATATCATGACAACGGACTCGCCCGCGTTATGAAGTTTTCCGAATTGGTTCCCCCCGAAAAGAGCCGTTTCTTCAACTGGAGCAAACCTTTTGTACAGTTAGAAACCACCCGCGGATGTTTTAACACCTGTGCCTTTTGTGTCAGTGGAGGTGAAAAGCCAGTTCGCACCCTATCTCTTGAAGCAACCCGGAAACGTCTCGACGTAATACACCAACACGGAATCAAGAACGTGAGGGTACTGGACCGCACGTTCAATTACAACAACAAACGGGCAAAAGAATTACTAAATCTATTCCGCGAATACCCGGATATCTGTTTCCATCTGGAAATTCATCCCGCACTCCTTTCCGATGAACTCCAACAGGAATTAGCCACCCTCCCTAAAGGACTGCTGCATCTGGAAGCCGGAATCCAAAGCCTACGGGAAAACGTGCTTGAACAAAGCCGGAGAATAGGAAAACTCTCCGACGCTCTGGCCGGACTTAAATATCTATGTTCACTTAAAAACATGGAAACTCATGCCGACTTGATAGCAGGACTCCCACTCTACCATCTATCAGAGATTTTCGATGATGTCCGTACTTTAGCAGAGTATGGCGCAGGAGAAATTCAACTGGAATCCCTCAAATTACTTCCGGGCACCGAAATGAAAAGAAGAGCGGACGAGTTAGGCATACAGTACTCCCCACTCCCTCCATACGAAGTTCTTCAAACTCGTGAAATCACCGTAGATGAACTACAGACAGCACATTATCTGTCCCGCCTGTTAGACGGTTTCTATAATACTCCCACTTGGCGAAGCATCACACGGATACTCATTCTGGAAAACCCTCATTTTATACATGAGTTACTCGACCATTTAGTTCAAACTGATGTCATTGACACCCCTCTTAGTCTGGAAAAAAGAGGATTAATCCTCTATGATTTCTGCAAGAATCATTATCCCGACTACCTGGCACAAGTCAGCATTGCATGGATAGAAGCGGGTATGTCATTAAAAAAGGCTCCGGCAGAAAAAGTAAGGACCAAAAGACAGCTACCACCTGAAAGCTGGGAAATAGAATATGGAGCATATCGCGAGAATCTACGATTATGTTTCCTTCCCACCGATGAAGAAGGACATGGTTACTGGTTTGGTTTTGAATCGGAGATTCAGAAGATACAACCGGTTTTCAAAGCTAAAAAACTATCATAAATAAAAGAGAAGTATTCCCATATTATGTGAAATAATTACTATTCATTGATCGTTTAGAGCAGCATTTCCTGTTTTCCATCGTCCATACAATAAACTCTACTAGCACAACGCAGTATGGACATTCGAAAATATCAATTGAATATTCTTTGTTTATTATTGTTCCCCTTATCCGCAGCAGGACAAGAATGGAACCAACAAGATTCATTGAAACTTCAGCAAATGCTGGAATCCGATCAGGAGATCAATATAAATAGAAAGTTCATCGAAAAAGACGGGAATGGATACCTCAAGTTAGCGTTTCATACGAATGGTAAAAACCTGCCGATAATCAGGAATCGAAAAGTTTTAGAAAACAAGGAAGCATATTTTCCATTTATTCTCGTACCTTTGTCATACGATTAAATATGCTATCATAATGAAGAACTTTATCAAGGGATTCCGGTTTACTCCCTCTAATTATCCGGCTGAAGTAGAAGCAAAAATACAGAAATACAGAAAGCAAGGTTACAAACTCCCACCGCGCAAAGTACTCCGTACTCCCGAACAACTGGAAGGGATTCGTGAAAGTGCCAAAATCAATACTGCACTGCTGGACTATATTTCGGAAAATATCCGGGAAGGCATGTCCACCGAAGAAATTGATGTGCTCGTATATGATTTTACTACCAGTCATGGTGCTATCCCTGCCCCACTCAACTACGAAGGATTTCCCAAAAGCGTCTGCACCAGCATCAACGATGTAGTGTGCCACGGAATACCCAATAAAAATGAGATTCTGAAAAGCGGAGATATCATCAATGTGGATGTTTCCACCATTTACAAAGGGTATTTCTCCGATGCATCCCGTATGTTTATGATCGGTGACGTCAGCCCTGAAATGCAAAAGTTGGTACAGGTAACCAAAGAATGTATGGAAATAGGCATTGCCGCCGCCCAACCTTGGAAACAGCTGGGTGATGTAGGCGCTGCCATTCAGGAACATGCCGAAAAGAACGGATTCAGCGTAGTCCGTGATCTCTGCGGACATGGCGTAGGAATGCAATTCCACGAAGAACCGGATGTAGAACATTTCGGACGCCGGGGTACGGGCATGATGATTGTGCCGGGCATGACCTTCACCATCGAACCTATGATTAATATGGGAACCTATGAAGTATTCATAGACGAAGCCGACGGATGGACTGTCTGCACCGACGACGGACTGCCTTCCGCCCAATGGGAAAATATGATTCTGATAACGGAAACCGGAAACGAAATTCTGACATATTGATGGAACTGATTCTACTTATTGTTATTGCCGTGTTAGTGATAGTCCTACTTGTATTATCACTAACCAAAGGCAACAATCAAACTCAAGCAGAACAATTACAAATAGCCTTGCGCCAGCAAATGCAGGAAAACCGGGAAGAACTGAACCGCAGCATCCGGGAACTTCGCATGGAAATGACGCAAACGCTGAACCAGAATATGCAACAGCTCCAAGATGTTCTGCACAAGAATATGATGACTACCGGAGAACTGCAACGACAGAAATTCGACATGATGGCCCGCCAGCAGGAAGCATTGCTGAAATCCACCGAAAAACGTCTCGACGATATGCGTTTGATGGTAGAGGAAAAGTTACAAAAAACACTTAACGAACGTATCGGCCAATCATTCGAAATCGTCCGTTCGCAACTTGAAAACGTACAAAAAGGACTGGGAGAAATGAAATCTCTCGCCCAAGATGTCGGTGGGCTGAAAAAAGTATTGAGCAACGTAAAGATGAGAGGCACGTTCGGCGAAGTCCAACTGGGTGCACTCTTAGAACAAATGATGAGCCCCGAACAGTACGACGCCAATGTCAAAACGAAAAAGAGCGGAACCGAATTTGTGGAGTTTGCCATCAAACTTCCGGGAAAAGATGACGCCAACAGCACCGTCTACCTCCCCATCGACGCCAAATTCCCCAAAGATGTATACGAACAATACTACGACGCATTCGAAGCGGGAGACACAGCATTGATGGAATCGTGCGGCAAGCAATTGGAAAATACAATCAAAAAGATGGCAAAAGACATCCATGATAAATATGTAGACCCGCCGTTTACCACAGACTTTGCCATTATGTTCCTGCCATTTGAAAGCATATATGCTGAAGTAATCCGTCGTACCAGTCTCATCGAAACACTCCAAAAGGAGTATAAGATTGTAGTTACGGGACCGACAACATTAGGCGCCATTCTCAACAGTCTTCAGATGGGCTTCCGCACGCTTGCTATCCAAAAACGTACCGGAGAAGTCTGGACCGTATTGGGAGCTGTCAAAACAGAATTCAGTAAATTCGGAGGGTTGCTTGAAAAAGTACAAAAGAACCTGCAAAGCGCCGGTGACCAACTCGAAGAAGTCATGGGAAAACGGACACGTGCCATCGAACGCAAACTGCGGCAAGTGGAACAGTTGCCGCATGAAGAAAGCCAAAAGATTCTCCCCATTGACGTAGAGGACGATTCGACAGATTACTAACTGATATTATTCAGGCACGGATTACACGGATTACACGGTTTTTAGAAATACGATTGCATAAAGCAACAGCGTAATCCGTGTAATCCGTGCCTAAAAAAATACTCCACAACATTTCCATATCACGTCAATCCGCATAACTCCGCAAAGCCAGATTCTTCACCCAAAAAACGAAGATACCCGTCAGAATCAGATTCAATACCAGAGTAAGCACTGAAATAACCAATGCAGGGCCACCCAAGTTATATCCCAATGCAATGAAAATGATTCCGGCCCCTACCTCGCCACGGGTAAACATACCGATGGAAAGAGCCAGCCGCTCACTTAATTTCCGGTCACGATAGAAGAACATCGGACAAAGCTTTCCTATATTCGACAATAAAGAGACAATCACCACATGAAACAGAATCATTCCCCACGACATCATCTCCTGCGAACCGGTTACGGAATAAGAACCTGCATGAGTCTCCGCAAAGTTCACTCCAATAAAATGCGGCATGCTCATTCCCACCAGAAACATGAAGAAAAATGAAATTCCGGTAGACACCTTTCGTTCCACCGGTGTATCATGTTCCTTATGTTTCATGATCATACCCAAAACAAATGCCGGCAACAGGACTTCAATATGAATACTTCCCTCGTCCCCATACAATTCTTTACTCCCCAGATACAGTATTTGAGTAGCCAGAAATATAATCACTGAATAAAAGAGGATAGCCTTCCAATCCTGACGCCAATCATACTTATTCAATCTTTGCCAGCCGATCGACAATAACAAGAACACAATCACCACCACAATAATCAACTGCCAGCGCAGTCCGATCATCATAATCTGAAGAGGAATCATCAAAAGAATCGTATCCAAATCATCGAAAATTGCCAATACCTGTATTTTCTTATAAATCCAACTGGACTTCAGTCCGATAGCCGCCAACATTGTAAACAGAATACCGGCCGATGTAGGTGCGGCAAAACGGCTTAGCAGCAAATTCTCCTTCCATGCTTCCCAACTATTCCAGAAATCGGGCGGAAGCAAAATAAACACATAATAAATAGCAATCATAAACCACGGTAAAGCAGCCGTCGCCATTGCAATAAAATAATCTTGAGCGTAACTTTTCCACCTCGTTTTATCAAGGACAAACTCACGGCCTACATTAATCATTATAAAACTAAGGCATACATAGAGCAGTACATTCGATATGGATTTAACAGCTCCATACCCATCCCCTGCCATCACCGGCAGGAATTGCGAAACGATGAGCCCCAACATCAGGAAGCCCGAAAAAGACAGAACTTTTCTCATATTTATAGTTGTTTGTGTATTAAAAACTAACCGCAAGTCAATTTGTTCAGAACATATCTCTGAAAAATTGCTTGCGGCAGTATTTTAATCTAGTTTCAGTACGGCGAGGAAGGCTTTTTGCGGCACCTCCACATTACCGATTTGTTTCATTCGTTTCTTACCTTTTTTCTGCTTCTCAAGCAGTTTACGTTTACGGCTCACGTCACCCCCGTAACACTTCGCTGTCACATCCTTACGGACCGCCTTAATGGTTTCACGCGAAATAATCTTCGCTCCGATAGCCGCCTGAATGGCAATATCAAACTGCTGGCGCGGAATGAGCTCTTTCAGCTTCTCACACATCCGTCGTCCCATATCGTAAGCATTGTCAATATGTGTCAAAGTAGAAAGTGCATCCACAGGCTCACCGTTCAACAAGATATCCAGCTTCACCAGTTTGGAAGTACGGAAACCATTCGGATGATAATCAAACGACGCATACCCTTTGGAAATACTCTTCAACTTATCGTAGAAATCAATCACAATCTCTCCCAAAGGCATATTGTAATAGATTTCCACACGATTACCGGAGATATATTCCTGTTTAATCAATTCACCACGTTTACCCAGGCAAAGCGTCATAATAGGACCGATATAATCGGTGGTTGTAATAATAGATGCTTTGATATACGGTTCCTCGATATGGTCAATCATCGTCGGGTCGGGCATACCACCGGGGTTGTGCACCTCCTTCATATTACCTTGCTTGTCATAGATATGGTAGGACACGTTCGGCACCGTAGTAATCACATTCATGTCAAACTCACGATCCAGACGCTCCTGCACAATCTCCATGTGGAGCAATCCGAGGAAACCACAACGGAAACCAAAACCCAAAGCCAGCGAAGACTCCGGCTGGAAAGTCAACGACGCATCATTCAGCTGCAACTTTTCCAAAGACGCGCGAAGATCTTCGAAATCCTCCGCCTCAATCGGATACACTCCGGCAAACACCATCGGCTTCACTTCCTCAAAACCGGCAATAGCCTTGTCACACGGACGGGCAATATGCGTAATGGTATCTCCCACCTTCACCTCTTTAGAAGTCTTGATACCGGAAATAATATATCCCACATCCCCCGTACGAAGTTCGTTGCGAGGTACCATATCCATTTTCAGCACTCCCACTTCATCGGCATCATACTCTTTTCCCGTATTGAAGAATTTCACCTTATCCCCCTTGCGAATCATACCGTTTTCAATCTTGAAATAAGCAATAATTCCACGGAAAGAGTTGAATACAGAGTCGAAAATCAAAGCTTGCAACGGAGCCTCTTCATCTCCTTCCGGATGAGGAATACGCTCGATCACGGCCGCCAGTATTTCTTCCACTCCCATACCCGTTTTGCCGGATGCACGGATCACTTCCTCCCGCTTGCAGCCCAGCAATTCAATGATCTCGTCCTCCACTTCTTCGGGATTGGCACTCGCCATATCGCATTTATTAATCACCGGAATAATCTCAAGGTCGTGCTCAATTGCCATGTACAGATTCGAGATAGTCTGTGCCTGCACTCCCTGCGAAGCATCGACAATCAGCAACGCACCTTCACACGCAGCAATAGAGCGCGACACCTCATACGAAAAGTCCACATGTCCCGGAGTGTCAATCAGGTTAAGGATATACTTCTCCCCCTGATAAGTATATTCCATCTGGATTGCATGGCTCTTGATAGTGATCCCCCTTTCTTTCTCCAGATCCATATTATCAAGCATCTGCCCCGAAGTCACCTGAATAGTGTGTGTAAACTCCAACAAACGGTCGGCCAAAGTCGATTTCCCGTGGTCAATATGAGCAATAATGCAAAAGTTGCGTATATTCTTCATTCTGAATTCTTATTATTTTTAGCTTTTTGGTGTGCAAAGATACGTAAATGGCGGAATAAAAAAAAATGCGTTGATAACATTATGACCATGTACCAACGCATTTTTTTTATTGCTTAAGTGAGTTACTCGCTTAGATCAATTTGATGAAGAGTTCACCTTCAACTTCTTCCACAGAGACTTTGTCTTCTCTCAATAACCAGCCAAGGCCGAGGAACAGATCTTTGTCAACCAATTTAGTTGCTTTTTTAAGCTGCTTGGCAGTCATTCCTTCTGTTTCGTTCAGTGCATTCCAGATAGTACCTGCAATTACACCAGCTTTTTCTTTCAACATTTGCTTTGCAATTTTAGTTAGACATGCTTAAAATCATCCGGTCCAAAAGACTTTCAGATTTTATTTCGGAGACAAAGATAGTTATTTTTATGTTATATAACACTTTATTGAGCACTTTTTTACCGTTTTTGTAATAAAAAAGCATTTTAGAACCTCATTTAGGATGCTTTTCGAGATATTCCGACCAAATTCTTGCCGCTTCTTCCACCATTTTAGCACAGGGACGCTTGCTATAATATTGAGCAGTACGCTCTTCCGGAATGGTTGAAACGGGATCTTTTTTCTTTAATCCCAACAATTCGCCACAAATCAGCGAACCGTTACGCTTCTTAAATTCAGCCGCCAGTTCTTGCACTACCGCATAATTGGCAGCTTTTCCTTCCCGGTCTGTCGCTTCCGTAGCGCCGGTTTCCAAGCCCGCCACCAAAAACATGCCGCAGGCAGCTCCACACGTTTCGCGCATTCGTCCTATTCCCCCGCCAAAGGAAGCCCCCATACGTAACGCCTGTTCCTGTGTAAATCCATACATATCTGCAAAGGCCGCTACCACCGACTGCGAACAGTTATATCCGCTCTTAAAAAGCTCCACTGCTTTCTGTATTCTATCTTCCATAAACTATTTTGCATTTTTATTTCGCACAAAAATATAAGACACCCGCAAATTGAGTATTACTATCCTATAATATTTCCAACGCCATCGGACAATGGTCGGAATGTACGGCCTCATTCAGGATATACGCCCGTTTCAACAGCGGGCGTACCGGCTCACTGACCATACAATAGTCAATTCTCCAACCTTTATTCTTGGCACGCGAATTAAAACGATAGCTCCACCAAGTATATTCCTGTTTTTCGGGACAAAGCGTACGGAAAGAATCCACATACCCTGCAGACAGGAAACGTGTCATCCACTCCCGTTCTTCAGGAAGGAAGCCACTGTTTGTCGCATTCCGGACAGGATCATGAATATCAATCGGTTCGTGGCAAATATTATAATCACCACAAAGAATCAAATTGGGACGGGACTTCTGCAACTCCGTCACATACTTCTGAAAATCTTCCAGCCACACCATTTTGAAAGCCTGACGTTCGTCCCCGCTCGTTCCCGAAGGGTGGTAAACACTGACTACCGATAAATCTCCAAAGTCCGCCCGTATAAAACGTCCTTCATTATCATAAGCCTCCATTCCCATCCCATATTCCACATGGTCCGGTTCCTGCTTGGTAAGTATGGCCACTCCACTGTATCCTTTCTTCTGTGCCGAATACAAATAAGACTTGTAACCCAACGCTTCAAACACCTCTCCCGGATATTGGTCCGGTTGCAGTTTCGTCTCTTGCAGACAAAGAATATCAGGATTCTCCTGCGCCAACCACTCCGGCAAGCCTTTAGATACGGCAGCACGCAGTCCGTTCACATTATAAGTAATAATCTTCATCGATCTATATTTATTGATTTATATTGATTTTATGAAAACAAAAGCATGATGTTCAGTGCCGAAACAATAATAGCAATCGAATACAACACAAACGTGCTCCAACGACTATTGACATAATCTCCCATCACCTTGCGGGAAGACGTCAGCCCCACCTGCAGAAACACTGTGAAAGGTAATTGAATACTAAGTATCATCTGCGAAATAATCAGTCCTTTGAAAGGATCTCCAATAAAGAAAATCAGCAATAAGGCAATTCCCAGAGACAAAAGGACTCCCACCTGCGAGTGGCTGTCTTTGATATGATACGATTCGCCGAAAATACCTGCAAAGATAGAACCCGCCGCCATTCCGCTCGTAATGGTGGATGAAATACCCGCCATCAGCAATGCCAGTGCAAATACGATGGCAGCATTACTTCCCAACAAAGGTTCGAGCAATGACTTGGCCTGTTGCAGTTCCTCTACCTGAATACCGCTTTTAAAGAAAGTAGCGGCAGCCAGCAGAATCATGGCACTGTTAATCGCCCAGCCGACAATCATGGAAAAAAGAGTATCAAACAACTCATATTTCAAGACCTTCTTAATAGAAGCATCATCTTTCTTATTATATTCGTGACTCTGTATCACCTCCGAATGAAGGAACAGATTATGAGGCATCACTACCGCTCCCAACACACTCATGATAATCAGCATACTTCCTTTCGGAAAAGAAGGAGTCACCCACCCTGCCGTCGCAGCCGGCCAGTCTATTTCCACCAGAAACAATTCGTAGATAAACGAAAGTCCGATAACGGAGACAAATGCAATGATGGAACGCTCTATCTTCTTATACGAATTAGTGAAAAGCATGATAGAGACAAAAAGCGTAGTCAATATAGCCCCCCATATAATAGGAATATCAAAAAGCATTTCCAACGCAATGGCACCTCCCAGAATTTCCGCTAAAGAAGTAGATATCGACGCCAGTACCGCCGTACCAAGAATAGGTCGCGACACCCATTTGGGAGTGTACTTAGTGGCCGCCTCCGAAAGGCAAAGTCCGGTAACAATCCCCAGGTGGGCAACGTTGTGCTGAAGAACGATCAGCATAATAGTAGACAATGTAACCACCCACAGTAAGGAATAGCCGAATTCGGAACCGGCGGCGAAGTTAGAAGCCCAGTTTCCCGGATCAATAAATCCTACAGTAACCAGAAGCCCCGGACCAATATACTTAAAAACATCCAGTCCACCCAGATAGCGTTTATGATCTTTGCGTTTTAAGTCTTGAAAAATATTCTTCATTTTTGCATAATAGTTTTAACCTTACAAATATACTTATAAATAACGAGTGAAGGTCAATTTTAGTTCAAAATACCGACAAGTAAGTATACAAAAATTAGGCACGGATTACGCGGATTTCACGGTCCTTATTTTATTGAAACCGTGAAATCCGTGTAATCCGTGCCCGAATAAATGTCGTCGATTAATATCCCATCTCGTGCAATGCACGACACAACTGGTCAGGACATGAAGTCGGCCTGCCACCACACCGCACTCCTTCAAGTTTTGCGATAACATCCGCTACCTTCATTCCTCTCACAAGACGGGAAATACCTTGAAGGTTACCATTGCATCCTCCCCAGAAAACAACCTCTTTCACCACTCCATCTTCCACGTTCAGCTCGATGTTAGTGCTGCAAGTTCCCCGGGTTTTATACACATATTCCATAACCAGCCTTACTCTTCTTCCCCTTCCGGCTGCATATTGGTATAAACAGTCTGCACGTCATCAAATTCTTCCAGACGTTCGATCATCTTATCCAATGTCTCGCGCTGTTCCGGAGTCACCTCTTTCATGTCGTTCGGGATATAAGTGAAGTCTCCACCGACATCTTCAAAACCACACTCCTCCAAGTGTTTCTGAATAGCGGCATAGCTCTTGGGATTACCATAGATAGTGATTGTTCCCTCTTCGTCATCTTCTTCATATTCATCCTCCACATCATAATCGATCAGATCCAGAATCAGTTCTTCCATATCCAATCCGTCTTTCTTCTTGAAAGTAAATACACATTTGTGGTCGAACAGGAACGCGAGAGATCCCATTGTGCCGAGATTACCGCCAAACTTATTAAATACCGAACGGACGTCAGCCACTGTACGGGTTGTGTTGTCTGTCAGGGTGTCTACAAATACAGCAATACCGTGAGGGCCGTACCCTTCGTAAGTCATGCTCTTGTAGTCACTCTGGTCTTTACCCATTGCGTTTTTGATAGCACGTTCAATATTATCCTTCGGCATATTCTCACGCTTACAAGTAGCGATTACCGAACGCAAAGTCGGGTTGTTTTCAGGTTCCGGACCGCCTGCCTTTACAGCTATAGCGATTTGTTTGCCCAGTCTTGTAAATGTTTTAGCCATGTGGCCCCATCTTTTCAGTTTAGCGGCCTTTCTATATTCAAATGCTCTTCCCATTGGTTTATATTTTTAGATTGAAATTTTAAGTTTATCTAAGTTTGGCACCCAGCTTATCTTCCAAGTTCTTCACCAGTTTCGACATGATCTTATCAATCATCTTATCATTCAAAGTCTGGCTCTCATCCTGAAGCAGGAAGCTCACCGCATACGACTTCTTGCCTGCTTCCAGATTCTTACCTTCGTACACATCGAAAAGTTCCACTTCTTTCAGCAGCTTCTTCTCTGTTTCGTAAGCAATCTTTTCGATTTCGGCAAACTGCACATTCTTGTCAAGCAACAATGCCAAGTCACGTTTCACAGCAGGGAACTTGGAGATTTCCTTGTAGCTGATCTTCACAGAACGGATAGCCTTCATCAGTTCCTTCCAGTTCAAGTCGGCAAAATACACTTCATTGTCGATATCAAATGCTTTCAACAGTTTTTTAGTCACGATACCGAAGGAAGCAAGACGCTTACCACCCTTCGTATTGACAGAGAGTGCGGCAGCAAAAATATCGTCCGTCAGATTACCGACAACCAGATTGTGCAAATCCAGTCCCAGACGCTTCAATATATTTTCTACATAAGCCTTCAACTCATATACCGAACTGTTCTCATCCGCATGTGCCCATGAATTGGAAACCTTCTTACCGGTTACCCACAAACCCAAGTGATAATCTTCCGAGTAAGGAGCCAATACCTTCTCTTCGTTCTTCTTGTCACCATCGAAATGATAGCAATTACCGAATTCGAAGAACTTCAAATCAGCATTCTTACGATTTGCATTATGAGCAATACTTTCCAGTCCACCGAACAGCAAAGTCTGGCGCATAGCGTTCAAATCCGCACTCAACGGATTCAGCAACATCACCAGGTGGTTGGACGGATAAGTCTCCATACCATCATAGTAAGCAGCACGCGTCAATGAGTTGTTCAGGATCTCATTAAATCCGCAACCCACCAATTGCTCTGCAATCAGGTTCTGCAATTTATTCGATTTATCATGTTCACCTTTGGTAGTCAGGCTGGAGTTCAGCGTAGTCGGGATTTCAACATTGTTATATCCGTAGATACGAAGAATATCTTCAATCACGTCACAATCACGCTGCACGTCTACACGATAAGGAGGAACAGCTAATGTCAGCCCTTCTGCCGTTTCATTAGTGATCTTCATTTCCAGGCTGGTCACAATGCTCTTGATTGTCTCTACCGGGATTACTTTTCCTACCAAAGAATGTACTTTCTCATAAGCCAGATCGACTATAAAATCGGGTGCAGGAGTAGTGAACACGTCTTTTATTTCAGAAGAAATCGTACCGCCCGCCAGTTCTTTGACCATCAAAGCAGCCAGCTTCAGGCAATAAATAACCCCGTTCGGATCAATACCGCGTTCGAAACGGAAAGAAGCATCCGTATTCAAGCCATGACGGCGGGCTGTCTTACGCACCCATGTAGGATGGAAATAAGCACTTTCGATGAATACATCTGTCGTAGCTTCCGTGGAACCGGAGTCCAGTCCGCCGAATACACCGGCAATACACATGGCCTCTTCCTTGTTACAAATCATCAGGTCGCGTTCGCTCAATTTACGCTCCACTTCATCCAGCGTAACGAACGGAGTTCCTTCCGGCATTGTCTTGACAATTACTTCATTACCTTTGATCTTTCCGGCATCGAAGCAGTGCAACGGCTGACCGAAAGCATGAACGATATAATTGGTAATATCCACTACATTATTAATAGGACGCACCCCGATCAGACGCAATTTGTTTTGCAGCCATTCCGGACTTTCCTTCACAGTGACACCTTTCACCGTAACACCGGCATAATGCGGACAAGCTTCGCTGTTTTCCACCTTCACTTCAATATTCAAGTCATGGTTTTCCACTTTAAAGCCGTCCACCGACGGACGTTGCAAAGTAGCCTGTTTGCCGTTCTGAATCAGATAAGCGTACAAGTCACGAGCCACCCCATAGTGAGAGCAGGCATCCGCACGGTTAGGCGTGATATCCACTTCAAGCACATAGTCGCTCTTGATATTATAATAATCCTTGGCAAGCGTACCCGGAACAGCATTTTCCGGCAATACGATAATACCTGCATGATCCGTACCGATCCCTATTTCGTCTTCAGCACAAATCATACCGATAGATTCCACCCCACGGATTTTTGATTTCTTGATGGTAAAACATTCGTCACCGTCATAAAGTTTTGTACCTAAAGTAGCCACCACCACTTTCTGTCCGGCAGCCACATTCGGGGCACCACAAACAATCTGTACCGGTTCACCGTCTCCCAGATTAACAGTAGTAATATGCAAATGGTCAGAATTAGGATGTTCCGTGCAGGTCAGCACTTCACCAATCACAAGTCCTTCCAAACCACCTTTAATGGTTTGCACTTCTTCTACACCACCTGTTTCCAAGCCGATAGAAGTCAACGCAGCCGCCGTTTCATCGGGCGTCAGATCGAAGTTGACATACTCTTTCAGCCAGTTATAAGAGATATTCATATGATTAATTTTTTATTGTTTCTCAAAAAGATTTGCAAAGTTAATAAGATTTTTCGGTTGACCGAGAAGGTTTGATAAAAAATTGCGCGTTATTTCACCACAGAGGACACAGAGGACGCAGAGGATACCGGAAAAATGAAAAATAAGTGTAAATCCGTAATAAGCAAATGTATATAATTCATTTACCAACAAATTCAACATGAGTACTTAATAAAAAGAAAGAACTCTGTATTCTCTGCGTCCTCTGTGTCCTCTGTGGTGAAACAATGCACAACTAGAACGGTAACGGTCCATCCCCCGGCGCCCCGAACGGATTCGCTGTCTGTGGCGAAAAATCAGGAGCCGGCGGCGGAGGTACAGACCCCGCATTGCCCGCATTCATTTTCGATCCCAGCATAGCCCCGGCAGGCTCACCCGGCATCGGGATCACCATATCGTCCTCCGGATTGGAGAAACGGGTAAATTCTCCCTTAAACCGGAGCAACACCTCGCCTACCGCACCGTTACGGTGCTTGGCGATTACAATTTCCGCCATGCCGCGCAAGTCATTTCCGCGGTCATCCTGATAAATCTTATAGTATTCCGGACGGTGGATAAAGCACACCATATCGGCATCCTGCTCGATGGCTCCCGATTCACGAAGGTCACTCAACTGCGGTCGTTTACCGTCAATACCTTCACGGCTTTCCACACCACGATTCAACTGTGACAGTGCGATGATCGGAATACTCAACTCTTTTGCCAATCCTTTCAACGAACGGGAAATGGTACTAACCTCTTCCTGACGGCTACCAAACGCCATACCACTCGCATTCATCAACTGAAGGTAGTCAATGATGATGATTCGCACCCCATGTTCGCGTACCAGACGGCGTGCTTTCGTTCGAAGTTCAAACACAGACAGAGACGGCGTATCATCCACGTAAAGCGGTGCATCCATCAGATTCTTCAGTTTATAGTCCAACTGTTGCCACTCATAACCCGCCAGCTGTCCGCTCTTGATCTTTCCACTTTCAATTTCGCAGACATTGGCAATCAAACGATTCACCAGCTGAACGTTACTCATTTCAAGAGAGAACAATGCCACCGGGTTCCGGTAATCGACAGCAATATTCTTAGCCATAGAAAGGACAAAAGCAGTCTTACCCATAGCAGGACGGGCAGCTATAATAATAAGGTCGGAATTCTGCCAACCCGAAGTCATCTTATCAAGTTTCGTGAAACCACTCTCCAGACCACTCAAACCGTCGGTTCGCGCCGCAGCCTTCTGAATCAGCTTATAGGCTTCGTCAATCACCGGATTGATCTGCGTATAATCTTTTTTCATATTCTGCTGTGAGATCTCGAAAAGCTTGCCTTCCGCTTCCTGCATCAAGTCGTCCACATCCAGCGTTTCATCAAACGCTTTACTCTGGATATTGCTTGTAAACGTAATCAGCTCACGCGCCAGAGATTTCTGTGCAATAATACGGGCGTGATACTCAATATGCGCTGATGAAGCCACCTTACTACTCAATTGAGTAATATAGAACGGGCCTCCCACCTCTTCCAATTCTCCGCGTTTGCTAAGTTGTTCCTTTACAGTCAGAATATCCACCGGTTTCTGATTCACCGCAAGATCGGTGATAGCAGAATAAATCAACTGATGCCGTCGTTCGTAAAAAGATTCGGGACGAAGAATCTCACTCACCAACGAGTAAGCATCCTTTTCAATCATCAAAGCTCCCAGAACTGCTTCTTCCAGTTCAGGCGCCTGCGGCTGAATACGACCATAATCATTTACCGGTTGTATTTTAGTAGACTTTGAATTGCGGGTATTTCTTTTCTGTTCGGCCATCGAGGTATTTACTATTTTACAATTTACTATTTACTATTTTACGACTGGACAGACTCTATTATCACATTTATCACGGAATTCTTCCAGTCGGGACGACAAAGATAGAATATAATCATGAAGAATGGATAAGGAAAAATGAAGATTTTACTAACTTTGCTCCCGAATTACATTCAACACATGCTTAATTGTAATATGCAGCACTGCAAATAGTAAATAGTAAATAGTAAATAGTAAAATAGTAAATAACCTTATGCTTGCTTTTCCTAATATCAAAATAAACCTGGGACTTTCCATCACGGAAAAACGCCCGGACGGATATCACAATCTGGAAACCGTTTTCTATCCGGTGGCTCTGGAAGACGCACTGGAAATCCGCACCTCCCCTAACGCTGACCGGAAATTCACTCTCCACCAACACGGAATGGAAATAGCCGGTAACCCGGAAGACAATCTGGTAGTAAAAGCCTATTTGTTGATGGATAAGGAATTTCATCTCCCTCCTGTCGAAATCCACTTATACAAGCACATCCCTTCAGGAGCCGGACTGGGAGGAGGATCATCGGATGCCGCTTTCATGCTGAAGTTGCTCAACGATCATTATCAGCTGGGAGTATCCGAAGAACAATTGGAAGTATACGCTGCCACTTTGGGAGCAGACTGCGCTTTCTTTATCAAAAACAGACCGATATTTGCCGAAGGAATTGGAAACATCTTCTCCCCGGTCGAACTTTCATTAAACGGCTACCAAATCATGATTATAAAACCGAATGTTTTTGTTTCCACCCGGGAAGCCTTTTCAAACATTCATCCCCATCGTCCGGAATACCCGATCAGGGAGGCAATCCAGCACCCTGTACAAGAATGGAAGGATACGTTAATCAATGATTTCGAAGCAAGTGTATTCCCGCAACATCCCGTCATTGGAGAAATCAAAGAAGAACTCTATCATCAAGGAGCAATCTACGCATCCATGAGCGGCTCCGGATCTTCGGTATTCGGATTGTTTGCTCCCGGATTCGTCTTACCGGAAATTAATTGGGGAACTGACGTATTCTGCTTCAAAGGAAAGCTATAAAGTAAAGAGCCATATAATCGTTCGCCCGTTCCGGGCAAACACAAAAAAAACGGTACCACGACTCACGTCGTAGTACCGTCACAACACAAACACAAAATAAAACACGACAAAACTACTATGCAATCTTTCCTGTCTATGCCGGGGAGGCATAAGTACTATTTACGTATATTCGCATACTCATAAACAGCTTCAGGTCGATTAGCATCAATTAAACAAATCGCATGCACGATTTGTTTAAACTTTTATGTTATTTAAAACAAGTTTCCCTTTTATTGAATCCCTCTTTCACGGAGTTTCAGCTGCCAGTTCCATGCAGAGCGTAAAGTATCTTCTAAAGTTTCTACGGCTTTCCAGCCCAGCTCTTTATTAGCAAAATCCGGGTTAGCCCAAACTTTTTCAATGTCGCCTGCACGACGTCCGACAATCTGATAATTCAATTTTACGCCCGTGGCTTTTTCAAAGCCATTTATTAATTCCAATACAGAAACACCACGTCCTGTACCAATATTGAATACTTCTACTTTTTCTTTTTGTGTCTTTTCCAAGATACGACGGATAGCAATCACGTGTGCTTTAGCCAAGTCAACGACATTGATAAAGTCACGGATACAAGAACCGTCCGGTGTATCATAATCGTCACCAAACACGCTAAGTTTCTCACGGATACCGATGGCTGTCTGGGTCAGATATGGAATCAGGTTTTGAGGAACCCCGTTAGGCAGTTCACCCAACAATGCAGTAGGATGCGCACCAATCGGGTTGAAATAGCGCAACATGATCGCATTGATCGGAGCACCTGAAGCTACCGTGTCACGAATAATCTCTTCATTGATCTGTTTGGTATTTCCATAAGGTGATTCCGCTTTCTTGATCGGAGCCTTTTCCGTTACCGGCAACTCGTCCGGCTGACCGTATACTGTACAAGAAGAAGAGAACACAATACCTTCTACTCCATGCTTTGGCATCAGTTCGAGAAGGTTAATCAAAGAAACCAAGTTATTACGGTAGTAAAGCAACGGTTTCTGTACCGATTCTCCTACTGCTTTGCTAGCTGCAAAGTGAATGATAGCCTTAATTCCTTTATATTTTGTAAATACTGCATCCAGACCGGCAAAGTCCAAGCAATCCAGCTTTTCAAAAACTGGACGAATACCGGAAACTTTCTCTATATTGTCAACAACGTCAGCACTTGAATTTGATAAATTATCGATGATGATTACTTCATATCCGCTGTTTTGTAGTTCTACAACAGTATGAGACCCAATGTATCCTGTCCCGCCTGTTACTAAAATTCTTTCTTTCATATACTTTATAAAATGGTTAGTTTCTCGGCTTATTATTGTTTGAGTTACAAATGTATGGAAATAAAATGGAATAGCAATAATTTGCCACGAATTTATTTGCTAAAAAGTAATTAAGGTACGATTTGGTAGCATTTAGGTATAAAAAAGAATTGGAAACTCTAATCTGTATGTCGCCACACAGCAGAGCTTCCAATCCCCTATTTAATTATCAACTGTAAATCCTTACCTTACACCACGCCGGAGAATCCCATGAATGCCATAGCAAGCAAACCGGCGGTAATCAAAGCAATCGGAGTTCCTTGCATTCCTTTCGGAATTTTCACAAGGCTCATCTGTTCGCGCAATCCGGCAAAAAGCACCAGTGCCAAACCGAAGCCGATAGCCGTAGAGAATGCGTATACAACACCCGTCAGCAGGTCATAGTCTTTCTGAATCACCAGAATAGCGACACCCAGAATACAACAGTTCGTTGTAATCAGCGGCAAGAACACACCCAAAGCCTGATACAGAGCCGGAGACACCTTTTTCAGGATGATTTCCACCATCTGCACCAGTCCGGCAATCACCAGGATGAACGTAATCGTCTGCAAATATCCCAGTCCGAAAACATCCAGTACAAACTTCTGAATCAGGAAGGTGACGATGGTAGCGATGGTCAACACGAAAGCAACCGCAGCGCTCATACCCATCGCAGTTTCCACCTTCTTGGATACGCCCAGGAACGGACAGATACCCAAGAACTGCGACAACACGATGTTGTTTACAAAGATTGCCGAAATAAATATCAATATATATTCCATAGTTGTTAAATTGAAAATTGAAAATTGAGAATTAAAAAATCAGAGAATGTGAAAATGAAATTAAGAATATGGTTCATATCTATTATTTCTCAATTCTCAATTTTCAGTTCTCAATTTATTAATTATTGCAATGAGGTATCCCAAAGCGATGAAAGCACCCGGAGCCAATACGAATACCAACATTCCATATTCTTCCGGCATGATGGTCAGATCGAAGATTTTACCGGTCCCCAGAAACTCGCGGACAGCACCCAGCAAGGTCAGGGCGATGGTGAAACCAAGTCCCATACCGATACCGTCGAACATGGAAGCAACTGCGTTATTCTTGGCAGCAAAGGCTTCGGCACGTCCCAGCACAATACAGTTCACTACAATCAACGGAATGAAAAGACCGAGTGTAGCATACAGTCCCGGCACGTAAGCCTGCATCACCATTTGAAGCAAGGTCACGAAAGACGCGATCACCACAATAAACGATGGGATACGCACCATGTCCGGAATCAGGTTCTTTATTAAAGAGATCACCACATTCGAGCAGATCAATACGAACATGGTAGCCAGTCCCATACCCATACCATTGATAGCCGATGACGTGGTACCCAATGTAGGACACATACCGAGCAGGAGTACAAACGTAGGATTCTCTTTAATAATCCCGTTCATCATTACTTTAAAGTTATTCATATCTGTCTCCTTTCTTATTTAGCACTGACCGAATCAGTTAGTTCAACTTTAATCGTAGCTCCCGTAGCAGCGTCAGCAGCATCTGCGTCCGCGCCTTTCGCTTTTTGAGAGGCACCGGTTACACCGTTCACTTCCCCGCCTTCGGCCTTATAGGCTTGATAAGCGGCATTCACTGCATTGAGGAAAGCACGTGAAGTAATGGTAGAAGCTGTGATGGCATCCACCGCTCCCCCATCTTTGCTGACAGTCAACGGAGCTTCACCCGGATTCATACCCAGAATAGATTTTTTACTCTCTTCGTGAGATACCGCTTGTTCTCCCTTTGCAGGATCATAAGCCCCGAACCATTTGTCGGCCTTAGAGCCCAATCCCGGAGTTTCCGCATGTGCCAACAGGGAGTAGTTATATATTTTTCCTTCGGCATTAAAACCTACCAGCACTTTCAGTTCACCGCCAAATCCCATTGATTTAGCTTCAACGGCCGTGCCCACCAGTTCTTCCCCGTTCTTGGCCGGATAAACGATAAAGTCAACGATCTTCTTTCCGTCTTTCTCGCTGAAGATCGTATCACTTTCCGCTACCGGATTGTTGGTAAATTCAGGAAGAACCTTTTTCAAGGCCTCGTTCAGCGTCTTTGCATTCGCTTCGGCGATAGGGCCTTTCGTCAGTTCATTTACATAAGCCAGCAACGCAACGGAAATAGCAGTCACTCCCGTAAGCACCAGCAACATATTCTTTAAAGATGATTCTAACTTTTTCATTTCTTCTTCGCTACCTCCCCAAAGCGTTTAGGTTTACAATAGGTGTTAATCAGCGGAGTGAACGCATTCATAATCAGGATGGCGAACGACATACCTTCGGGATAGGCACCGAACAAGCGGATAACCACTGTCAGCAGACCGATACATACACCATAAATCAGCATCCCTTTCTTGCTCATCGGAGAAGTCACATAGTCGGTTGCCATAAAGACGGCACCCAGCATCAGACCACCGGAGAGCAACTGCAATACCGGAGATACATATTTTTCCGGATCTGCAAGGTGCATGATACCGGCAAAGATAAACACGGTAGCCAGGATAGACACAGGAATATGCCAGGTGATAATCTTCTTCCAAAGCATATAAACCAGCCCGATCAGCAGAGCCAGTGCACTCACTTCACCCAAGCATCCGCCGTTCTGTCCGATCAGCAAGCTCAATGCGTCCGGAATCTGGTTTAAAGCATCCATAGCCGCGCTCTTATCTGCAGCATGAATCGCCTGTTTCATCAATGCCAGCGGAGTAGCACCGGTGGTAGCGTCCGTATATGCCGTCAACTGTCCGACTACCGGCCAGCTGGTCATCTGCACCGGGAAAGAAAGCAACAGGAACACGCGGCCTGCCAATGCAGGGTTAAAAGGATTGCAACCCAGTCCGCCGAAAGACATCTTGCCTACACCGATAGCAAACAGTGCGCCCAGGATGATAATCCAGACAGGCAAGTTAGACGGTAAGTTAAATGCCAGCAACACACCTGTGATGATGGCAGAGCCGTCGCAGATGGTGGTGGTCGGTTTCTTCATTAAATATTTTCCGATGGCCCATTCGAAGAACAAACAAGCCGCAACGGAAGTAGCCGTGACAATCAGAGCCCCCAGTCCGAAGAAATAGAGAGACACCAGAAAAGCCGGAATCAGTGCGATCAGCACGCCATACATATTTTTCTGTACGCTGTCTCCGCCATGGACGTGGGGCGATAGTGATACGATTAATTTATTTTCCATATTCGTTATTTTTTAGCTTGACGTGCACGAATCATAGCTCCCACTTTGCCTTTACCCAGACGACAATAGTCGAGCAGCGGACGGTTGGCGGGACAAGTGAACTGGCAAGAGCCGCACTCGATACAATCCATGATTCTTTCTTTTTCCATTGTTTCAAAATCTCCGTTTTCGGACAAAGCTCCGAGCAAGTACGGCTCCAGTCCCATCGGACAGGCACTCACACACTTCGCGCAACGGATACAGGTCTGCGCCTCCCCACGTTTGGCTTCCTTTTGGTTCATAATCAGGATACCGGAACTGCCCTTCGCAGTAGGAACCTCGATGTTTACCAACGCCTTACCCATCATCGGGCCGCCGCCGATCACCTTACCCGTATCTTCGGGCAAGCCGCCGCAAGCGTCGATCAACTGCTTCATCGGCGTACCGATACGAGCCAGGAAGTTGGACGGTTTGGCAACCGACTTTCCTGTCACGGTAATCACCCGTTCGAACAACGGCTTATTCTTCTGTACCGCTTCATAAACGGCAAATGCTGTTCCCACGTTCTGCACGACCGCTCCCGTAGAGATAGGCAACGCGCCGCTGGCCACCTGACGTTTGGTGATCGCATCGATCAGCTGCTTTTCACCTCCTTGCGGATATTTCACCTTCAAGGGCACGACCTCGATGCCTGCGTAGCTGGAAGCCACTTTCGTCATCAGTTCGATAGCATCCGGCTTATTATTTTCGATTCCGATAAATGCCTTGTTCACTTTCACCGCTTTCATCAGGATAGAAACACCTACCATGATTTCTTCCGCATGTTCCAGCATCAGCTGATGGTCGGCAGTCAGGTAAGGTTCACACTCTACGGCATTGATTATCACACATTCCGCCTTGAAGGAAGGAGGAGGACAAAGTTTCACTTGAGTAGGGAAACAAGCACCGCCCAGCCCTACGATTCCGGCATCGGCAATCTTCTTCACGATCTCTTCTGCGGAAAGTTCACACTCTTTCACCAGTGTGGTGCTACGGTCGATTGTTTCTTCCCATTCGTCGCCTTCCACGTCAATGAAGATAGCAGGTTTCGCATAACCGCTGGCATCGACTATGGTATCAATCTTCGCCACTTTACCGCTGACTGAAGAGTGAATTGCTGCCGAAACAAAGCCGGCAGGTTCGGCAATCCGTGTGCCCACCTTTACCACATCCCCTTTCGCAACGATCGGTTTTGCAGGTGCACCGATGTGCTGCCCCAGCAAAATAACAGCCTTTGCAGGAACTTCCGCTGTGATAATGGGTTGATGTGCCGACAATTTATTTTCGTGTGGATGAACTCCACCAATTGAAAATGTCTTTAACATACAATTCTGTATTTTATTCTGTTATTATTCTGTTACTTTTGGAGCTTCTGTTGTCTTTGCAGCAGCAGGTTTCGGAGTAGCCGGAGCCTCTTCTTTCGGTTTCCGCGGAGGGAAATTCAATTCGATAATGGTATTCTGCGGACAAACTTCCACACATTTCCGGCAAGATTTGCACTTGTTCGGATCAATGTAAGCCAAGTTGTTTTCCAGCGTGATAGCTTCGAACGGACAAGTCTTCACACACTTGCCGCAGCCGATACAGCCCACCGCACAAGCCTTGCGTGTCACAGCTCCCTTGTCTTTATTCACACAAGAGATATACACACGGCGCGATTTCTTTCCTTGCGGACGGATTTCAATAATCGCCTTCGGACAAGCCTTTACACAGGCACCACAAGCGGTACATTTCGCTTCATCCACTTCCGGAAGTCCTGTTTCAGGATTCATGTGGATGGCATCGAACTGACAGGCAGCCACACAGTCGCCGCATCCCAGACAGCCGTAGCTGCAACCCGTTTCCCCGCCATACAGCGAAGCAGCGATAGCACAACTCCTCGCACCGTCGTATTGGTTAATACGCGGACGATTCGCACACGTTCCGTTACATCTCACCACTGCTACCATCGGTTCAGCTTCTCCGGCTGCAAGCCCAAGGATATCAGCAATCTGTGCCATGACGGGCTGTCCGCCTACGGGGCAGAACTTGCCATCCAGCGAACCGGCTTTGACGCAAGCGTCGGCAAATCCGCTACAACCGGGGTAGCCACATCCACCGCAATTAGCCTGGGGAAGCACTTCTCCCACCTGGGCAATCCGCGGATCTTCATACACGGCAAATTTCTTGGAAGCCACATAAAGAATAGCGGCTAGCACGAGCGCTATAGCTCCCAATGAAATCACTGCAATCAGAATCAAATTCATAATGTTTTTAGTTATTTATTGGTTTTATAGTAAATGAAAATTGTTGTTTGAGTCGCGTTTTGTTGAGCCATAAAACGAAATAATAAGGTATAAGGACAGCCAGAGAAAGAAGAGCCGCATACAGTTCATTCCCCATCAAAGCCATCAAAAGAAACAATGAGAATATAAGAAGTACGAAAGGAAGTACAAACGCCAACAATACCGCCATCATGCCCATCGACGTTTCGCCGACCACCATTACCTTCTCTCCCACCTGATAGGAAGAAGCCGCCGTATCTATGATATCTATGATTTTGTCCTTACTATCCGCCGAAGAACAATGTCCCTTTGCGCCACAAGCCGCACAAGCCGATGTCTGGACAATCCTCACCGACAGATGAGAACCCTGTATGTTTTCCACAATACCTAGATGCTTTATAGTATTATTCGTCATTCTGCAAACTCCACATTACAAATCGCGGCAAATTTAATCATTATTTGTGAACTACGAAGCATTCCTCAAACTTTTTCTACATAATAAAATGTTATTTTTTGCGTTTTCGTTATCGCACACGAAAAAGGTATGGCTACTATTTGATAGATTTCAAAAATGACAAATAGACATCTTAAACAAAAAAATCCCGGCCGTTTTATTTATTCAGCCGGGATTTTCTATCAATTATTTCACGGATTACTCCACTATCCTCTTCTTGTAGTAGCGCAGATACATTCTCACCAACGTATTCAAAATCTGTTCAATCTCCTCTTCGTTGTAGGCATTCAAACAGAGATTCATTACTTTTATATAATCGTTCAATGGGAGATTTAGCCCTTTTTTATGCCATTCAAAACATCATGTCCCATACCTAGGGTCTCGCAGACATACTCATTTCTCAATTTCGCACGTTTAAGCAACTCATTAATATAAGCTCCCAAATCACTGCAACAAACCGTTTTCTTTTTCATCTTTGTTTTTTGTTGTTAAATACACACTTCAATAATTAATTATTTTAACTTTTATCCTCACATATCAGGGTAGAGTCTATTTTGTTATTACTACTTTCATGCCGTGTTTTGGCACACACTCATATTTTTTGCAAAAGTAAACATTTTAACTTATAACAAAAAGAAAATGATATCAAACAACTACAGAATGTCCTATTTCATGCCACCGATCGCTCCTATCAAAGACAAACAAGGCCGACTGATGACTCCTCCCACACTTATCCCTTTCTGCGAAGTCTCCCTCGAACAAGTTTTCCAAATGATTACCTGCAACGAGAATCTCAAAACCCTGACCGAACAAGTACGGAATGCCGCGGATATACGAGCAGCCAAAGCGTCATTACTACCGTATGTGACTCCCTGCGGCACATTCACCCGCCGCAGCAGTAAGGATTTCGTCTCCCCGTCCCACCTGGTGATAGTAGATGTGGACGGCCTCTGCTCCTATCAGGAAGCAGTGGAAATGCGCCGTATGCTCTATGACGATCCTCTCCTGCAACCTGTACTCACCTTTATCAGCCCCAGCGGACTGGGTGTAAAGGCATTTGTTCCTTGCCATTATTCCTCCACGACAGATGATGCCAAAAATATCACAGACAACATGAGTTGGGCGATGCGGTACGTAGAGACGGCATACAATACGGTAACAGCGGTTTCTTCCGAAACGAAACCCAAAGTAGACTTCTCCGGCAAAGACCTCGTGAGATCCTGTTTCCTTAGTTATGACCCGGAAGCATTGTTCAGAAGAAATTATAAATTATAAATTATCAATTAAAAGACATGACTGATATTGAATCTTTACGCCGTCTCACCGAAGCAGTTGAAACGGCAGGAGCGGATATTGCTCCCACTTATCTTGAATACGTACAATTGTCATTCGCCATCGCAACGGATTGCGGTGAAGCAGGACGTGAGTTTTTTCACCGCCTATGCCGGGTCTCTCCCAAGTATCAGCGCGAACATGCCGAACGGGTATTCTCCAACGCGCTCCACACCCAACGTGGAGAAGTGCACCTGGGCACGGCTTTCCACCTTGCCGAAGCGACGGGAGTCGCCATCAGCTATGTGGAGACAGTGGGGACAGTGGGGACAGCCCCTCAAATTCTCACACAGGCACGCGCGTATAATAAGGTGGCAAATGAGGAAACAGACGAAGAAACGATCACGGAAGAAAAAGAAGAACTGCTATCCGGTAGCGATCCGCAACACCCGCTACCCACCCTGCCGGAAGCAAACTGGCCGAAACTCCTGCAACGTATCATCAAAGTAGCGAAAAGTGAGATTCAACGCGACATCATGCTGATGGGAGCATTCACCGCGCTGGGAGCTTGCATGTCGCGCCACGTGCGATGCCTCTATGGCGGCAAATACTATTATCCCAGCCTCCAATGTTTCATCGTAGCGCCCTCTGCTTCCGGCAAAGGCATCCTCTCCTACCTCCGCCTGCTCGTGCAACCCATCCATGACGAGATTCGCGCGAAAGTGGCGGCGCAAATGAAGATCTATAAAAAAGAAAAGGCCGAATATGACGCAATGGGAAAAGAGCGGTCGAAAATGGAAGTCCCGCAAATGCCCCCTAACAAGATGTTCTTGATTTCGGGCAACAACACCGGCACAGGCATCCTACAAAACATTATGGACTCCGAAGGTACAGGACTTATCTTCGAGTCGGAAGCCGACACACTGTCCACCGCCATCGGATCGGAACACGGCCATTGGAGCGACACGCTGCGCAAAGCGTTCGACCACGACTTCTTGTCCTACAACCGTCGCGGTAACCAAGAATATCGGGAAACAAAAAAAGTCTGCCTTTCGCTCCTGATGTCGGGCACCCCACTCCAGGTGAAAGCCTTCATCCCGACAACGGAAGACGGAGGATCCTCCCGCCAGTTGTACTACTACATGTACGGAATCGACAAATGGGTCAGCCAGTTTGTAGACGACGAAACAGACTGGGAAGAGGTATTCAACGCTCTGGGACTGGAATGGAAAAATCAACTGGACGTGATAAGGGAACATGGCATTCACACGCTACAGCTCACGAGCGGGCAGAAAAACGAAATTGACACCGTCTTTTCGGAGTTGTTCGATCGTTCGAGCATAGCCAACGACAGAGAAATGTATAGCTTTGTGGCGCGTATGGCTATCAATTTGTGCAGGATCATGTCGGAAGTAGCTGTGTTGCGCGCGCTCGAACACCCGAATCCCTACAGCCTCCAAATTTCCTCCTCCTCCCCCTTCACACCCGACAAGTCCATTCCTTCGGACAACCGCAAGGACGGCATCGTCACCCGCTGGAACGTATCCATCTCGGCGGAAGACTTCCACGCCGTATTAAATTTGGCGGAACCTCTCTACTGTCACGCCATGCATATCCTGTCGTTCCTCCCCAACACGGAAGTCAGCCACCGCCCCAATGCCGACCGGGATTTTCTCTTCCAGCAACTGGGTAAGGAATTTACCCGCACGGAGTTGCTGGAAAAAGCAACGGCTCTGGGTATCAACAAAAGCACCGCCATCACCTGGCTGAAACGTCTCACCCGACAAGGCAAGCTAATCAGTGTAGACGGCAAAGGGGCTTACGCGCGTGCGTGTGTGTATGAGTGAAACGGGGGAAAGTGTCCCCACTGTACCCGCCTTACTTACTGTAATCGTTTGGACTGGTACATTCATTTTGATTACCGCATCCGTTTTTACTGCATAAAGCATCGCTTTAGGAGGTGTAAAGCTAAGCTTTAGACATCGTAAAGCGGCGCTTTATGCACCGTAAAACGCCGCTTTATTCAAGGCTCTCCCAGGGCATCTACAATCACTCTTACTTCCAACGGTGTGAATGAACGTCGCTTTGATTCATAGCCTAAGTCGTACAGGCGTTGCAGAAGTCCGGGACATAGAGAGATCCATTTCTTCATTTTTCGATAAGCGGCAATATCGGTAAGTTCCGGAGAATAGAGTTGCGCCAGCTCCATGCGCCCGTAGGCACGTATTTTGAATTCGTTCATAATGGATAAGTTTCTGATTTACAGTTACAAAAATAGCAAAATATTTCTACATAGCCAACGCTTTTTCATTGAATAATCGATCATAATTGCACACAACCGACAACAATCGTACGCAACTGTGTACTATTGATTTTCCGGAGTTTGAGGGTGGTATCTTTGTATCGTCGAAAGGGAAATAATTCCCCGGACACGATGTTTAACCCTTTAATTTATTGTTTTATGATTCGTTACAAGATTTATCAGAACCAGCAGAAGAAAGGCTTGAATGCGGGTAAGTGGTTCGCCCGTGCAGTAAGCGACGAGACGTTTGATTTGGCAAAGCTGGCCGAGCATATGTCGAAGCACAATTCACCGTATTCCGGTGGTGTCATCAAAGGTGTGCTTTCGGATATGGTAGATTGCATCAAGGAATTGTTGCTGGATGGCAAATGTGTGAAAATTGATGATCTTGCCATTTTTGGGGTGGGTATTCGCAGTAAGGCGGCTGATACGCTGGAAGAGTTTTCGCTGGAGAAGAATATTACCGGTATGCGTCTGAAAGCCCGTGCCACCGGTAATCTGTCGACCAATAATCTGAAACTCGACAGTCAGTTGAAGCAGCAGGCGGAATATCAGAAACCGACAACTGCCGGAGGAGGTTCTGATTCGGGTGACAACCCTGATCCGAAACCGGATGGTGGCGGCGAAGCGCCTGACCCGGCTGCCTAAAAGGTTCACCACAGAGGACACGGAGGACACTGAGTTTTTTCACCACAGGTTATTTCTTTCCTCTGCGTCCTCTGTGTCCTCCGTGGTGAATGGTAAAAACTATTATCAATTTATTTAAAACTTCTTATCTATGAGTAATTCATCATCTCCCCGCTCCGTATGGAGCTTCATCATCAAAGTGATTATCACCGTTGCCACCGCTATCGGAGGTTTGATCGGAGTACAGAGCTGTATGTAGTCCTATGCGTACCATCACTCTGATTATCATTCATTGCAGTGCCACGCCGGAAGGAAAGTCCCTTTCGGCGGAGGCTTGCCGACAAGATCATATCTTGCACCGGAGATTCCGTGACATCGGCTATCATTTCTACATCACCCGGGACGGAGAAATCTGCCAGGGTCGTCCTCTGGAAAAGGTCGGGGCACACTGCCGTGACCATAACACCCATTCGATAGGTATTTGTTATGAAGGAGGGCTGGATATGGCAGGACGTCCCAAAGACACGCGTACATTGGCACAACGGGCTTCTTTGCTCGGTCTGCTCCGCGAATTGAGGAAAATATTTCCTAAGACGTTTATTGTAGGCCATCATGATTTGAATCCGATGAAGGAGTGTCCGTGTTTTAATTGTACGGAGGAGTATCGGGAATTAGGTGGTATTATCTAAGTATATTGACCAGCAAACTGGCAATAGATACCAGGATGGAAAATCCCGAAACCCACATCGTCGTACTTGTTCCTATGTCTGCGCTCTGCGCTTTGGTTTTATTAGGAGTGACATACAGGATGTCATTCTGTTGCAACTGATAATAAGGAGAGATTAACAAATCCGCGTCGTTCAGATTGAGTGTAACAAACTGTTTATGCCCATTCCTGTCTTCGCGGATTAGTTTTACATTATCACGAACACCATAAATTGTTAAATCTCCTGCCATGGCAAGTGCTTCGAGCACATTGATCTGCTCATTCACCACCGGATAAACACCGGGGGAAGCCACTTCTCCCAAAACCGAAACTTTAAAGCCGGACATACGGACTACTACCGTAGGACGTTCTTTCACGTAAGATTTCAGTCTCTCCGTTATCAGGTTTTCAGCTTCACGACTTGTTAAACCGATTAAAGAAAGTTTACCTAAAACCGGATAGTTGATATTCCCCTGGTCATCCAGCAGAAATGTACTGCCTTGTTCATTGAATGGCTGCGAAACAACCGGATCGGAAGTGGAAACAAAAATGGAAACCTCATCGCCCGGTATCAGTCTTGCGTCCTGAACAGGTGCAACTTGCGTATTCGCCTGTTTCAAAATCTCCGCATCCTGTAAATAAGGTACTTTCTTATAGGACTGGCAAGCCGAGAAAAAGAATATCAGTGCAAAAGCACAGGATAATTTCGTATTCATGTAAATGGTGGATAAATAATGACTGACGGGTATTAGTTTTTCTCGCAGATTGCCTCGACATAACCAATAGGCATATTAACGCAAGCGCATCCCAGCATATTCAGCCGGACAGCAATCTTGCTTTTGCCATCGACATTGACCAGTTCACCAACCAGCCCGGTCAGAGGTCCTTTCACAACACGGACCCTTTCACCACGTGCCAAAGGAGAACTGTTCATACAAATAGCTTCCTCTGAATAGTCGAGCATGAAACGGAAACGAGCCATCTGCTCATCAGGGATCACCGCCGGAGAACTCTCACCGCGCATCACCATATAACGGCTAACAGTAGAGAAACCCAGAACTTCTTTGCGTTCTTTCGGATTTACATGCACAAACACCATCATGGGCAGAAGAACGGACTCAACCATCTTGCGCCGGTCACTCCACTGGTGAATTTCTTGTTGGACAGGAACGAAATTCTCAATCCCCATTTTAGATAAACGCTCGGCTACTTTCTTCTCGTGGTGCATACGAACCAGAGCGACATACCAGCGTTTAGAGTGTGCTACGCCTTCCCCTGTCCCATCACTAGGCCCAGCACTAATTGATTTTGGTTTTGTTAAAATCATGTTTTTTTACCCCATGTTATTCCGTTACTTCTTAGGTAACGGACAATACATACACAAGGCACGCATCTCAATAAAAATGGAAATCACATATAGGAATAGGGCACAAGAATGGAACTGCCTAATACTCAACAGGAAAAATCCAGAGATTAGGCAATAAAAAAGTATAGAGCATGAAAATTAGATTATTTCATGTTCGGATAGTTTTTTCCTTATATTTCAGATAAAACGAAAAAAAGTGGAAGAATATTTGCTTACTATCTATGTTTTTGTCTATCTTTGCGTCAAATTTAAGTTCCGTTACCTAAGAAGTAACGCACATATATCAATACTGACTACTAGCACTTTACACTTTTCTTTCTGTCTACACAACAGTTTCTGACGTAAGATAAATTCCCTTTATTTACCTCTGTACGTTCTTTAAGTCCAAAGCCCTTTAAATAGATTTGTGTTGTTTTTATAGATTTATGGCCCAATGATTCACTAATCATTTCAATAGGTACTCCCCGATACTTCGCTGTCGTTGCCCAAGAGTGGCGAAGTGTATAGGAAGTGACGGGAGATTGCAGACGTAAGGCTCTAGCCAAGTCTTTCAAACAATTATTGAACTGACGGAGAGCGGACTGATATTCCCGATACCCTTTTTCATCCTGACGTTTCTGTTTGCCGCTAAGAATGTCAAACAGATAATCCGGACGATCGGGTTGGGCATCTTCCCTGTTACGGAGCTGGTTGATCATTTCCCTGGCTGTATCAAGCACTTCCACACTCATCGGAGTTTTGGTTTTGATACGATTATACCGCAACACATTCTGATCCAAAGCCGATTTCTCCAAATGAGCCAAATCGGCAAACGACATTCCACAAAACTGGAACATCAGGGCAGCAATAGCCTGTGTACGACGCAATCGCTCCGACTTTGGATCTTCATATAGAAGCTTATGCAATTCGACAGCAGGCAGGGCTTTTTTCTGGCGGATATCCACACCTGTATAAACATCATGAAACAGTCGCGGCACATAAGACGCAATACCTGCTTCCACTCCCCGGTTGTAAATGCTACGAAGCATACGCATATACGTAGAAATCGTGTTGGGCTTCAAACCACACTCGTAAAGGTACTGCCCGTAACGCCGTAAACTTTCCCGGGTGACTTGTCTGAACGACACATTGAGCGTGCCGCAAAACTTGCTGAAAGAGAAGAGAGCATTCTTGTAAACATGTGCTGTAGAATGGCGTCCCTCCTTTCGCAAACGGCCGATGTAGAACTCTGCACACCGGCTAAATCCATTTTTGTTCCTCATTACATCATTTATTATTTTATATATTTCAAAAAAAATCATCCGGCTTTGTCCATCATGAGAACGGAACAAAGTCGGATGAATTCCATTTTGTACGATATTATCTTACACGTATGTTTCCAGCAGTTTCACATTTCCTCCTTCGGGAGTGATTGTGACATCTTGCGTGGTAGCAGGCAACAGGATAGATTCTCCTGCACTGACAGTCAGTTCATTACCTTCATTGTCTCTCATCTTGCAGGATCCTTCCATACAGATAAAGATCACGAATGAATCGAGTTCGGAATAGTCGCAACTGATTTCTTCAGTCATGTCATACAGAGAAGTCGTGAAGTAAGTGCAAGCAACCAATTCTACCGGTTCGTCCTTCAACGGTTCGTATTTAGTGCGATAGTCATCCAATACCTCATAGTTGATGGCTTCACGGGCTAAATCGGTGTGAAGTTCGCGGGTTTTGCCATTCGCATCTTTACGGTTGAAATCGTAGATACGGTAAGTTATATCAGAGGTTTGCTGAATCTCGGCGATAAAAGAACCTGCCCCGATGCTGTGCACACGTCCGGCAGGAAGGAAGAATACATCACCCGGATGAATTTCATATTCCTGCAATACGTCGGTAATCGTATTGTTCAACACGCGTTCTTTATATTCTTTCGGGGTAATCTGTTCAGAGAACCCTGAACGCAATTTAGCTCCTTTGTCGGCATCTACCACATACCACATCTCGGTTTTTCCCATCGAATTGTGGCGTTTCTTCGCCAACTCATCTGTCGGATGTACCTGGATTGACAAATCCTGTTTGGCGTCGATGAACTTAATGAGCAGTGGAAATTTATTGCCGAAACGAGCATAATTCGCTTCTCCAACCAGCTCCTCGCGATACTTTCTGACCATATCGGCCAAGGTTAGACCTTTATCCGGACCATTAGCCACTACGGATTCATTGTTCTCAACGCCAGAAATCTCCCAGCTTTCTCCTACTCCTTTCAAGTCTGAATTCAAATGCTTGAATGGAATAATTTTGTCGCCCCCCCAAAGCGTCTGCTTCAGAATAGGTTCGAATTTTAATGGATACATTTTTGTTTTTCTTGTTATAAACTTAGATTAAATTCGCTCGGATTGTTACAATCCGGCAACAAACATACAAAAAATAGTTCAGTTTTTAAGAAAAGGAGGATGAAAATTCATTTAAGAAAGCATCTTTTATTCTTGCATTCGAAGAAGATGAAGTAATAAAGCTAAACTTTCCTAAAGCATCTACTATATTTAGCCGGAATAATTTGTGAGTAAGAAAGAATTTCCCTTTATTTGCAGGAAAATTTTAATAATACCAGACATGAATAACACATTCCCAACAGAAGGGAATCTATCAGGGCTTAGCCGGAAAGATTTCCAAAAGGATATAAATGATAAGAAAACTGATTTATTTATCCTCAAAAACGCAAAGGGAATGGAAGTAGCTGTAACCAATTACGGATGCGCCATTCTTTCTATCATGGTACCGGACAAAAACGGTAAGTATGCCAATGTAATCCTCGGACACGACAGCATCGACCACGTCATCAACAGCCCGGAACCTTTCTTAAGCACTACTATCGGACGCTACGGCAACCGTATTGCGAAAGGAAAATTCACTTTGTTCGGCGAAGAACATGAACTCACGATTAACAACGGACCTAACTCTCTGCATGGTGGACCTACCGGTTTCCACGCCCGTGTATGGGATGCTGTCCAGATTGATGAGAGTACGGTGCAATTCAACTATGTTTCTGCCGATGGCGAAGAGGGATTCCCCGGCAATCTGGAAATAGAAATGACCTACCGCCTGGACAACGAAGTAAATGCACTGAATATCGAATACCGAGCTACCACCGACAAAGCTACAGTCGTTAACTTGACTAACCACGGTTTCTTCAACCTCGCCGGTATTTCCAACCCTACTCCTACCGTCAACAACCACATCGTTACGATCAACGCTGATTTCTATACGCCTATCGACGAAGTTTCTATCCCTACCGGTGAAATTGCCAAAGTAGAGGGTACTCCGATGGATTTCCGTGCCCCGCACACTGTAGGCGAACGTATCGACGACAAATTCCAGCAACTGATTTTCGGTGCAGGATATGACCACTGTTACGTACTGAACAAGTTGGAAAGCGGTTCGCTCGATCTGGCTGCCACTTGCAAGGATCCGGAAAGCGGACGTATCATGGAAGTATATACCACCGAAGCGGGTGTACAACTCTATACAGGCAACTGGCTCAACGGATTTGAAGGTGCACACGGAGCTACATTCCCTGCCAGAAGCGCTATCTGCTTTGAGGCACAGTGTTTCCCGGATACTCCGAACAAACCGCATTTCCCATCGGCTACTTTGCTGCCGGGTGATGAATACCAACAGATCACTGTCTACAAATTTACGGTAGAAGAATAAGATTTGAAAAATAACTAACCTAATTTTATAAACTAACATTTTTTTGAACCATGACACAAGAAAAAAAGAATGGAAAAATCATTGCGATCATTACGATGATTTTCCTTTTCGGTATGATTTCATTTGTTACTAACCTCGCTGCCCCTATGGGTATCGTATTGAAAAACCAGTTCGACGTATCAAACGCATTAGGTATGCTGGGAAACTTCGGAAACTTTATTGCTTATGCAGTAATGGGTATTCCGAGCGGCATCCTGTTACAACGCGTGGGCTATAAGAAAACAGCACTTATCGCAGTAGCTATCGGCTTCATAGGCGTAGGTATCCAGTTCTTATCCGGCCATTCAAGCCCGGAAATGGCTTTCGCTGTTTATTTGATCGGTGCATTCGTAGCAGGTTTCTCTATGTGTTTGCTTAACACTGTTGTGAACCCGATGCTGAACAAACTTGGTGGCGAAGGTAACAAAGGTAATCAGCTTATCCAGGTAGGTGGCTCTTTCAACTCTGTAATGGCTACCATTACTCCGATGTTTGTAGGTATCCTTATCGCCGGATCTATCGAAAAAGCTACTATTTCTCAAATATTCCCTGTGATGTACACCGCTATGGCTGTGTTCGCTTTCGCATTCTTCGTGCTTTTGTTTGTACGCATACCAGAGCCTAACGCCGCTACCGCAACAGAACCTATCGGTAAATTGATGAAAGGTGCTTTGAAGTTCCGTCATTTCGTCCTGGGAGCTATTGCAATCTTTGTATATGTAGGTATTGAAGTAGGTGTACCGGGAACTTTGAATTTATTCTTGACAGACCCTGTAGAAAAAGGTGGAGCAGGTATCGCTTCTACAATCTCGGGATTCGTAGTAGGAACATACTGGTTCCTGATGTTGATCGGACGCTTGACAGGTGCTTCTCTTGGTGCTAAAATCTCCAGTAAGGCTATGCTTACATTTACTTCTGCTTTAGGTTTGATTCTGGTATTCCTTGCCATCTTCTCATCTACAGAAACAATGGTTGATCTACCTGTACTTCAACAAAGCGCTACCGGTAGTTTGTCATTCGGATTTGCAGAAGTTCCTATCAATGCCATGTATCTGGTATTAGTGGGCTTATGTACTTCTATCATGTGGGGTGGTATTTTCAACCTTGCTGTAGAAGGTTTAGGTAAATATCTGGCTGCTGCTTCCGGTCTGTTTATGGTACTGGTATGTGGTGGAGGTATCTTACCTGTAATTCAGGGATTAGTAGCCGATATCGCTGGTTTCATGCCTAGTTATTGGGTTATTATCGCCGCTTTGGCTTACCTGTTGTTCTACGGTCTGGTAGGTTGCAAGAATGTAAATAAGGATATTCCTGTGGAATAAACAATCACATAGAATAGAATAGAATTCAATTTATTCACCTTTAAAATATAAATATCATGGATACAGAATACGTAAGAAGTCGATTCATTAAACACTTTGACGGAACTACCGGCTTTCTATATGCTTCTCCGGGCCGTATCAACCTGATCGGCGAACACACTGACTACAACGGTGGATTCGTTTTTCCGGGAGCGGTAGATAAAGGGATGATTGCTGAAATCAAACCGAACGGTACTGACAAAGTAAAGGCTTACTCTATCGACTTGAAAGATTATGTGGAATTTGGCTTGAATGAAGAAGATGCTCCACGCGCCAGCTGGGCAAGATATATTTTCGGTGTATGCCGTGAAATGATCAAACGTGGCGTTGACGTGAAGGGATTCAATACTGCTTTCGCAGGTGATGTGCCTCTGGGTGCAGGTATGTCTTCTTCTGCTGCTTTGGAAAGTACATATGCTTTCGCATTGAACGAACTGTTCGGTGAAAACAAGATAGATAAGTTTGAATTGGCTAAAGTGGGTCAGGCTACAGAACATAACTATTGTGGTGTGAACTGCGGTATTATGGACCAGTTTGCTTCCGTATTCGGTAAAGCAGGCAGCTTGATCCGTCTGGATTGCCGTTCACTGGAGTATCAGTATTTCCCATTCCATCCGGAAGGTTATCGCCTGGTTCTGATGGATTCAGTGGTGAAACACGAATTGGCTTCTTCTGCTTACAACAAGCGTCGCCAAAGCTGTGAAGCTACTGTTGCCGCTATCCAGAAAAAACATCCGCACGTAGAATTCCTGCGCGACTGTACAATGGCTATGCTGGAAGAAGCAAAAGCTGATATCAGCGCTGAAGACTATATGCGTGCAGAATACGTAATCGAAGAAATCCAACGTGTACTCGACGTTTGTGAAGCATTGGAAAAGGATGATTACGAAACTGTAGGTAAGAAGATGTACGAAACTCATCATGGTATGAGCAAGCTGTACGAAGTAAGCTGCGAAGAACTCGACTTCCTGAATGACTGCGCTAAAGAATACGGTGTTACCGGTTCACGCGTGATGGGTGGCGGATTCGGCGGTTGTACGATCAACCTTGTCAAAAACGAATTGTATGACAACTTCGTTGAAAAAACAAAAGCTGCTTTCAAAGCAAAATTCGGCAGAAGCCCGAAAGTGTATGATGTAGTAATCGGCGACGGTTCCCGCAGACTGGAATAAGAATTCATTTGAAATTAAATAAGTAAGGGCGGCTTCCGTGAGGAAGCCGCCCTTACTTTTACAATTAACAAAAATTTAAAACCTATTACTTGGTATTCTGAGCTAACACATCTATTTATTTCTTCTTAAATTTATAAACAGCAAATGTAGTCGGTTCCAGTTCGGTAACAAACACGTTGCCTTCAATCGATACCGGAGTTTCCTGTGGAGTGATGGCGGAAGGTTGTTCAAGCGTGTTATCCTTGTCAAGATCAAGCGAATGAAGTTTGATGCAACGGCCGTCGGAAAGTACATCCTGTTTTTTCAAACCTTCAAAGTTCAATGAAATCGGTTGGGCCGTGGCGGAAGTATTAGCCACCTTAACAATCAATTCATTCTTATCCTTATCATAAACAGCACTGGCAAAGAGTCCGTTTTGCCCTTCAGCTCCTGTTACATTTTTCTTATTCATGGTAAGCGGAAGCACGTTAGTTCCTTTGTTATGTGCAAACAACTGCTGTACATAATAGCTTGTAGTACGCACGGAATTCAGGTTATCAAACCAAATCATATCCGGACGCCATTGCCATCCTTCTACGTGAGCGAAAAGAGGAGCATAAGTAGCCATGTGTACGATGTCAGCGTTACGTTCCAACCCTGTCATAAAGGCAGCTTCAAGCAGAGCAGCATGGTAATGATTCCATTTTTTGCCTTTTCCGTGGCAGGCATATTCTCCGGCAAACACTTTCGGACCTTTACGGTCATAGTTGTCATAGCGTGCGCCTTGTGTCAGAAACCAGCTTTCAGGACGATAGAAGTGTTCGTCCACCAAATCAGCTTTCAGACGTTTCATTTCAGGCCACAAATAATCAAACTCTTTTCCTTCGGAATTCGGACCGGAGCTACCTACGATTTTGATTTCCGGATGAGCCTTACGAATGGCTTTGATAAACGGTTCAAGACGTTCGGGATATTCTTTTCCCCATTGTTCGTTACCGATACCGATAAACTGCAGATTAAATGGAGCAGGATGTCCCATATCGGCACGTACCTTCCCCCATGTAGTATTGACGTCACCATTGGCAAATTCTATCAAATCGAGTGCATCCTGAATATAGCTATCCAGATCACAAACTGCAACGTGAGCTTTCGAATCATTATTCTGATATTGACAGGAAAGACCGCAATTCAGAATCGGAAGAGGCGCTGCACCCATTTCTTCGGACAACAGGAAGTATTCGTAGAATCCTAATCCATAGCTCTGATAATAATCCGGGAAAAAACGATGGGTAAAGGTATATTGCCAACGGTTCTCATTCAAAGGGCGGTTTTCTACGGGACCTACCGATTTTTTCCAGTCATAACGGGTATCGAGGTCAGTACCTTCTACGATACAACCACCGGGGAAGCGGAAGACTCCGGGATGAATATCCGCCAATGCTTGTGCTAAATCTTTGCGAAGACCATTTTCATGTCCTTTCCATGTATTGACCGGGAAAAGAGAAACGTGCTCCAAATCAACCGTTCCTTTAGAAGTAAGGAAAATGCGGAGTACGGATTTTGGATGGGTAATGCCGGGCTTCAAGATGACTTGATACTTTTTCCATTCGTTGGAGTCAATCGTCAGATTCTCTGCGGCAAAAGCCTGACGTTCACCCATTGATTTAGTATCGACAAGTTCGATCCTCAATGTTTCTTTCGTACTTCCTTGCGGCAAACGCGCCCAAACAGAAAAGCGATACTCCTCTCCTTTCTTGACGCCAATACCGAAAAAGCCTTCGTTATCCAGACCGGTATGTTTGTGTCCGTGTCCCGGATCGGAAAGGCGTACATAATGCGGATTACGTTCAAAAGGTCCGTCATCCATCAGTGTCACTTTGCCATAGGTATTCCATCCCATCAGATGCTGGGGGAACTCGAACGAGCGGTTCTTTACCAGTTCCGCGTATAATCCGCCATCAGCAGCATAGTTGATGTCCTCAAAAAAGAGTCCGTACATAGTAGGTTGGATTTCCGCTCCCAGCTTCTTCGTTTGTATCACCAACTCATTGGTTTGCGCATGAAGTGCAAGGTTAGTAAACAAGGCTAATACTGCCAATAAATTTGTGTATCTTCTCATGGTTCTCAATAAAAAATTATATATAGTTAAAATGCAAAGATAATCAGATTCTCAATTTTCCGCGTACCCGATTTTATCATAAACAGGTGTTTATCGGTCAAAAAGGATCAAATTCCATTCATTTGCACAAATTTCCATCTGGTATCCGTATTTATAATACGAAATCAGATAAAAAAACACCTATTTATTACAATCATATAATACAAATATGAACTGCAGGAAAGCGTATATTTATATATATAATAAGGTGTGGAAAAAATTATAAAACATACCTTTTATGCTGCATAACATATAAGAGTGTATTTGATACACCAAACAAAAGTGTTACTTTTACACCCAAAATAAGATAAGCATCTCATTTACATTAAAAATAAAACCATGAAAAAACATTTTCTACTTGCAGGAATTGCCGTGCTGATGCTGGCTGCGTGCAATAACAAACCGGCTTCCGAGCTGACTTTGTCCGGTCTTGATCCGGTAAAATTTCAAACAGAAGTGAATAATGCCCAAACAGCTCTTTACACACTAAAGAATAAGGCAGGCATGGAAGTATGCATCACTAACTTCGGAGGACGTATCGTGTCTATCATGGTACCCGACAAGAACGGTCAGATGCAGGATGTAGTTTTAGGTTTTGACAGCATTGCTGATTATATCAATATTCCCAGCGACTTTGGCGCTTCTATCGGACGCTATGCAAACCGTATCAACCAGGGACGTTTTGTATTGGATGGCGATACGATCCAGTTACCACAAAACAATTACGGACACTGTCTGCACGGAGGTCCGAAAGGCTGGCAATACCAGGTTTATGAAGCCAATCTTATCGATCCGACAACACTGGAGCTGACTCGTATTTCACCGGATGGAGATGCTAATTTCCCGGGCAACGTAACAGCTAAAGTGACTTACAAACTGACTGATGACAACGCTATCGACATCAAATATAGCGCAACTACTGATAAAAAGACGATCATCAACATGACCAACCACTCTTATTTCAATCTTTCCGGTGATCCGTCTAAAATTTCAACCGACCATATCATGTATGTGAATGCAGACTACTATACTCCGGTAGACAGCACCTTTATGACTACAGGCGAAATTGCTCCGGTTAAAGACACTCCGATGGACTTTACTACTCCGAAAGCTGTGGGTAAGGAAATCAATAACTATGATTTCGTTCAATTAAAGAATGGAAACGGATATGATCATAACTGGGTATTGAACACTAAGGGAGATCTTTCTCAAGCAGCCGCCAAACTTACTTCACCCGAAAGCGGCATTACTCTGGAAGTATATACCAACGAACCGGGTATACAGGTTTATACAGGTAACTTCCTCGATGGAACCGTAACCGGCAAGAAAGGTATCGTTTACAACCAACGTGCTTCCGTTTGTCTGGAAACACAACACTATCCTGACAGCCCTAACAAGGCAGACTGGCCGTCTGTTGTTCTGGAACCGGGACAAACTTACAACAGCGAATGTATTTTCAAATTCTCTGTAGAGAGATAATATTAACTCATAAATCATTTTTATCGTGGAAGCATTAGATTGGCTAGTAATCGGAGTCTTTTTTCTGGCTCTGATTGGTATTATTGTTTGGGTAGTCAGACAAAAACAAAATGACTCGGCAGATTATTTCTTAGGTGGACGTGACGCAACATGGCTTGCGATCGGTGCCTCTATCTTCGCATCGAACATTGGCTCGGAGCACTTGATCGGACTGGCAGGAGCCGGAGCATCCAGTGGTATGGCTATGGCTCACTGGGAAATTCAAGGATGGATGATTTTGATTCTGGGATGGGTGTTCGTGCCTTTCTATTCACGAAGCATGGTATATACGATGCCGGAATTCCTGGAACGCCGCTATAATCCTCAATCACGTACTATCTTGTCTGTTATCTCTCTGGTTAGTTATGTCTTGACCAAAGTAGCCGTAACTGTATATGCCGGTGGTCTGGTGTTCCAGCAGGTATTCGGCATCAAAGAACTTTGGGGAATTGATTTCTTCTGGATTGCAGCTATCGGTCTGGTAGTGTTGACCGCAATTTATACCATCTTCGGAGGTATGAAATCCGTTCTTTATACTTCTGTTCTTCAAACTCCAATCCTATTGTTAGGCTCCTTAATTATCCTTGTGCTTGGTTTCAAAGAACTAGGCGGATGGGACGAAATGATGAGAGTCTGTGGTGCTGTGACCGTAAATGATTATGGTGATACCATGACCAACCTGATTCGTAGCAATGATGATGCAAACTTCCCATGGTTGGGTGCTTTGATCGGTTCAGCTATCATCGGATTCTGGTACTGGTGTACTGACCAGTTTATTGTGCAGCGTGTACTTTCAGGAAAGAATGAGAAAGAAGCTCGCCGTGGTACTATCTTCGGAGCTTACCTGAAACTGTTACCTGTATTCCTTTTCTTGATTCCGGGTATGATTGCATTCGCATTGCACCAGAAATATATCGGTGCCGGTGGTGAGGGTTTCCTTCCGATGCTGGCTAATGGAACTGCAAATGCCGATGCCGCTTTCCCGACATTGGTTGCCAAATTACTTCCTGCCGGGGTAAAAGGTCTGGTAGTATGTGGTATTCTTGCCGCTTTGATGAGTTCTCTTGCCTCTTTGTTCAACTCATCGGCCATGTTGTTCACTATCGACTTCTACAAGCGTTTCAGACCGGAAACTCCGGAAAAGAAACTGGTTGGTATCGGCCAGGTTGCAACAGTTGTAATCGTTATTTTAGGTATTCTTTGGATTCCTATCATGCGTAGTGTAGGTGATGTACTTTACACTTATTTGCAGGATGTTCAGTCAGTCCTGGCTCCAGGTATCGCTGCTGCGTTTTTACTGGGGGTCTGCTGGAAACGTACTTCTGCTCAAGGTGGTATGTGGGGACTGATTTCCGGTATGGTCATCGGCTTGACGCGTCTGGGTGCTAAAGTATACTATAGCAATGCGGGTGAAGTGGCTGATTCTACATTCAAATATTTGTTTTATGATATGAACTGGCTGTTCTTCTGCGGATGGATGTTCCTATTCTGTATGATTGTAGTAATCGTAGTTAGTCTAACAACAAAGGCCCCGACAGCAGAAAAGATTCAGGGACTGGTATTCGGTACAGCTACTAAAGAACAAAAAGCGGCTACTCGTGTCAGCTGGGATCACTGGGATATTATTCATACTGTAATAATCCTGTCTATTACAGCCGCTTTCTACTGGTATTTCTGGTAATTAAATAATTCACTACGACAACAATGAACAATTATTATAGCTCAAATCCGACTTTCTATGTCGGCATCGACTGTATCATCTTCGGTTTCTCCGAAGGGGAAATCAGCCTGCTCCTGTTGAAGAGAAACTTTGAGCCGGCAATGGGTGAATGGTCTCTGATGGGAGGATTCGTGCAGAAAGATGAAAGTGTGGACGATGCCGCCAAACGTGTATTGCATGAGCTCACCGGACTGGAAAACGTTTATATGGAACAGGTGGGAACCTTCGGAGCGATTGACCGCGATCCGGGTGAACGGGTAATCTCTGTGGCTTATTACGCGTTAATCAACATCAATAAATATGATCTGAATCTGGTTCGGAAACACAATGCTCACTGGGTGAAAATAAACGAGCTTCCCCCACTTATTTTCGACCATCCTGAAATGGTGGAGAAGGCACAGGAACTGATGAAACAGAAAGCGTCCGTGGAACCTATCGGATTCAATCTGCTTCCGAAACTCTTTACGTTGACTCAACTGCAAAGTCTATATGAGGCCATTTATGGTGAGACGATGGATAAACGGAACTTCCGTAAAAGAGTGGCTGAAATGGATTATATAGAGAAAACTGATAAAATTGATAAACTAAGTTCTAAACGCGGCGCTGCCTTGTATAAGTTCAACGGCAAGGCTTACCGCAAAGACCCGAAATTTAAAATCTAATCATTATGCTGGAAGAACTAAAAGAAAAAGTATTTCATGCCAATCTCGAATTGGTAAAGCATGGATTAGTCATCTTTACCTGGGGAAATGTTTCTGCCATTGACCGTGAAAGCGGATTGGTAGTAATCAAACCCAGTGGTGTAAGTTATGATGACATGAAAGCCGAAGATATGGTAGTAGTGGATCTGGATGGCAAGGTCGTTGAAGGACGGCTGAAGCCATCTTCAGACACCCCTACTCACGTAGTGCTTTACAAAGCATTTCCGGAAATCGGAGGAGTGGTACATACACACTCTACCTATGCAACAGCATGGGCACAAGCCGGATGTGACATTCCGAATATCGGAACCACTCATGCAGATTACTTCCATGATGCCATTCCCTGCACAGCGGATATGACGGAAGCGGAAGTGAAAGGTGCTTACGAGCTGGAAACCGGTAATGTAATAGTGAAACGTTTTGAAGGCTTGAACCCTGTACATACACCGGGAGTATTGGTGAAAAATCATGGTCCTTTCTCTTGGGGAAAAGACGCATACGACGCCGTACACAATGCTGTGGTTATGGAACAGGTAGCTAAAATGGCAAGTATCGCTTATGCGGTAAATCCCAATTTAACAATGAATCCGCTGCTGATAGAGAAACATTTCAGCCGCAAGCATGGCCCGAATGCTTATTATGGACAGTAAAACAATTAAAAATTATAAATTTAAACTATAACATGATGAATAACGTATTTGATCAATATGAAGTATGGTTCGTAACAGGAGCACAGCTTTTGTACGGAGGTGACGCAGTAATCGCAGTAGATGCACACTCTAATGAAATGGTTAACGGATTGAACGAATCCGGTAAACTTCCTGTAAAGGTGGTATACAAAGGAACAGCTAATTCTTCTAAAGAAGTGGAAGCTGTTTTCAAAGCAGCCAACAATGACGAAAAGTGTGTCGGTGTTATCACTTGGATGCATACGTTCTCTCCTGCTAAAATGTGGATTCACGGCTTGCAACAGTTGAAGAAACCTTTGTTGCACCTGCATACTCAATTCAACAAGGAAATTCCTTGGGATACAATGGACATGGACTTCATGAATCTGAACCAGTCTGCTCACGGTGACCGTGAATTCGGACATATCTGTACCCGTATGCGTATCCGTCGTAAAGTGGTGGTAGGCTACTGGAAAGAAGAAGAGACTTTGCATAAGATTGCCGTTTGGATGCGTGTTTGTGCCGGTTGGGCAGATTCACAGGATATGCTGATTATCCGTTTCGGCGACCAGATGAACAACGTAGCTGTAACCGATGGTGATAAAGTGGAAGCTGAACAGCGTATGGGTTACCACGTAGATTACTGTCCGGTAAGCGAATTGATGGAATATCACAAAGATATCAAGAATGAAGATGTAGATGCATTGGTAGCTACTTACTTCAAGGAGTACGATCACGATGCTTCTTTGGAAGATAAATCAACTGAAGCTTACCAGAAAGTATGGAATGCTGCCAAGGCTGAACTGGCTATGCGTGCTATCCTGAAAGCTAAAGGTGCGAAAGGGTTTACTACCAACTTCGACGATTTGGGCGACATTGAATACAATGGTTTCGATCAAATCCCGGGTCTTGCCTCACAACGTCTGATGGCGGAAGGTTACGGATTCGGTGCTGAAGGTGACTGGAAATCGGCTGCTCTTTACCGCACTGTATGGGTAATGAATCAGGGACTTCCTAAAGGCTGCTCATTCCTGGAAGATTACACTCTGAACTTCGATGGTGCAAACAGCTCTATCCTTCAGTCACACATGTTGGAAATCTGTCCGCTTATCGCTGCCAACAAACCTCGTCTGGAAGTACACTTCCTCGGTATAGGTATCCGCAAGAGTCAGACTGCACGTCTGGTCTTCACTTCAAAAGTCGGTACTGGCTGCACTGCTACTGTTGTAGATATGGGTAACCGTTTCCGTCTGATCGTGAACGACGTAGAATGTATCGAGCCGAAACCGCTGCCTAAGTTGCCGGTTGCTTCTGCTCTCTGGATTCCGATGCCAAACCTTGAAGTAGGTGCAGGTGCATGGATTCTGGCTGGTGGAACTCATCACTCTTGCTTCTCTTACGACCTGACAGCAGAATATTGGGAAGATTATGCTGAAATCGCAGGTATCGAAATGGTACATATCAACAAGGATACTACGATCAGCTGTTTCAAGAAAGAACTGCGCATGAACGAAGTTTATTACATGTTGAATAAAGCACTTTGCTAAACCTTAAAATATTGATTTCAACATGAAATTAGATGCAAAATCAACCATCGAGGCAGGTAAAGCTATTCTTGGCATAGAACTCGGTTCAACACGAATAAAAGCTGTCTTGATTGACCAGGAAAACAAGCCTATTGCTCAAGGTAGCCACACTTGGGAAAACCAGTTAGTTGACGGACTTTGGACGTATAGCATTGAAGCAATCTGGTCAGGGCTGCAAGATTGCTATGCCGATCTTCGTACGAACGTAAAGAACGCATACGGCATAGAGATCGAGACGCTGGCTGCCATCGGTGTCAGCGCTATGATGCATGGTTATATGCCATTCAACAAAAAAGAAGAAATCCTCGTGCCTTTCCGCACTTGGAGAAACACCAATACAGGCCGCGCAGCGGCTATTTTGTCCGAACTATTTGTCTATAATATCCCTCTACGTTGGAGCATTTCCCACTTGTATCAGGCTATTTTGGACAACGAAGCACATGTGAATGAGATTGACTTCTTGACCACTCTGGCTGGTTATGTGCATTGGCAGATCACAGGCAAAAAGGTGTTGGGAATAGGTGATGCATCGGGTATGCTTCCTATAGATCCGACTACTAACAACTATTCTGCCGAAATGGTGGCTAAGTTCGATAAGCTGATTGCTCCGAAAGAATATAGCTGGAAGCTGCAGGATATTCTGCCTAAAGTATTATCGGCAGGTGAAAATGCAGGTGTCCTCACACCGGAAGGTAGTAAAAAGCTCGACGTATCGGGTCATTTGAAAGCAGGAATACCCGTTTGTCCTCCGGAAGGAGATGCCGGCACCGGTATGGTTGCAACCAATGCTGTGAAACAGCGTACCGGAAATGTATCGGCAGGTACTTCTTCATTCTCTATGATTGTATTGGAGAAAGACTTGTCCAAGCCATACGAAATGATCGACATGGTCACAACTCCTGACGGAAGCCTCGTAGCCATGGTACATTGCAATAACTGTACTTCTGATCTCAATGCATGGGTCAACCTGTTTAAGGAATATCAGGAACTTCTGGGCATACCTGTAAATATGGATGAAATCTATAGTAAACTCTACCATATCGCACTTACCGGTGACACAGATTGCGGAGGTCTCCTTTCATACAACTATATTTCAGGCGAACCTGTAACAGGACTTGCGGACGGAAGACCGTTATTTGTACGTTCTGCCAATGACAAGTTCAATTTGGCCAACTTTATGCGGACTCACCTATATGCTTCAGTAGGTGTTCTCAAGATTGGTAATGATATCCTGTTCAACGAAGAAAAAATCAAAGTGGATAGAATTACAGGTCACGGAGGACTGTTCAGAACAAAGGGAGTAGGTCAAAGAATCCTTGCAGCAGCTATCAACTCGCCTATTTCGGTGATGGAAACAGCCGGTGAAGGTGGTGCCTGGGGGATTGCCTTGTTAGGTTCTTATCTCGTGAACAACGAAAAGAAACAATCTCTTGCCGACTTCCTGGATGAAAGTGTATTTGTCGGAGATGCCGGTGTCGAGGTATCACCCACACCCGAAGATGTAGCCGGCTTTAATACATACATCGAAAACTACAAGGCAGGATTGCCCATCGAAGAGGCAGCGGTCAAATTTAAATAGTTGACAATTGGCAATTCCTTGTTATATATTCATCAAGAAATTGCCGACAAATCGCTGTTTAGCAAGAACCAATTCTCACTAAATATTAACATTAACTATCCCCACCCCTCTCCTCTTTGGGAGAGGGAAAAGGGGAGACTATTACCATGAAAACCACCTCGTTCATACTTGGCCTTGTCCTGTCCGCCTCACTGGCTAAAGCACAAAATGCTCCACAGGTGTCTTACTTCCCTTTACAGAATGTAAAACTATTGGATAGCCCGTTCCTGCAAGCCCAACAGACTGATTTACATTATATACTTGCCTTAAACCCCGACCGTCTGCTCGCTCCTTTTCTACGCGAAGCAGGTTTACAACCTAAAGCTCCTGGCTATACCAACTGGGAAAATACCGGATTGGACGGACATATCGGCGGACATTATCTATCCGCCCTCTCCATGATGTATGCCGCTACCGGAGATACTGCTGTCTACAACCGCCTCCACTATATGCTGAATGAGTTGCATCATGCACAGCAAGCTGTAGGTACAGGATTCATCGGAGGAACTCCGGGAAGCCTCCAACTTTGGGAAGAAATAAAAGCTGGAAAGATCCGTGCCGGAGGTTTCGACCTTAACGGCAAATGGGTACCTCTATACAATATACATAAAACGTATGCAGGATTACGGGACGCTTACTTGTATGCAGGAAGCGATCTGGCACGTAAAATGCTGATTGACCTTACAGACTGGATGATTGACATCACTTCCGGTTTGAGCGACGAACAAATGCAGGATATGCTTCGTAGCGAACATGGCGGATTAAATGAGACTTTCGCTGATGTGGCTGAAATCACAAGCGACAAGAAATATCTGGAACTGGCCCGCCGTTTCTCCCACAAACTTATCCTCGACCCGCTTATCAAAGATGAAGACAAGCTGACAGGTATGCACGCCAACACACAGATTCCCAAAGTGATCGGTTACAAACGAATAGCCGAACTTTCGCAAGATGACAAGAGTTGGAATCATGCTGCTGAATGGGATCATGCCGCCCGTTTCTTTTGGAATACGGTAGTCAATCACCGTTCCGTCTGCATCGGAGGAAATAGTGTCCGTGAACATTTCCACCCGGCGGATAACTTCACGTCCATGCTGAACGACGTTCAAGGACCGGAAACCTGTAATACTTACAACATGCTCCGTCTTACTAAAATGCTTTACCAGAATTCTCACAATCCCAACAATACACAGGAGCCTGATCCCAACTACGTAAACTATTACGAACGTGCGCTTTACAATCACATTCTTGCATCGCAGGAACCGAATAAGGGTGGATTTGTCTATTTCACTCCCATGCGCCCGGGACACTATCGTGTGTACTCACAACCGGAAACATCCATGTGGTGCTGTGTCGGTTCTGGCTTGGAGAATCATACCAAATACGGTGAATTTATTTATGCACATCAGAAAGATACGCTTTATATCAATCTCTTCATCCCTTCACAACTGACCTGGAAAGAGCAAGGCGTAACTTTGACACAGGAAACCCGATTCCCTGACGACGGTAAGGTAACTTTGCGAATAGATGAAGCGCCCCAGAAAAAACGTACTTTAATGATACGTATTCCGGAATGGGCTAATCAATCCAAAGGCTATAGCATCAGCATCAATGGGAAAAGAAAAATATTCATTATGGCAAAAGGTAATCAGTATCTCCCTCTCTCCCGCAAATGGAAGAAAGGAGATATCGTTACTTTCAACTTACCGATGAAAGTCAACATGGAACAGATTCCCGACAAGAAAGATTATTATGCTTTCTTATACGGTCCTATCGTTCTTGCAGCTTCCACGGGCACTGAACACCTCGATGGTTTATATGCCGATGATAGTCGTGGCGGACATATCGCTCATGGCAAACAAATTCCATTACAGGAAGTTCCGATGTTGATAGGAAATCCCGATTCCATCCGTAAGTCTCTTCACAAAGAACAAGGTAACCGGATCGCTTTCAGCTACAACGGAGATGTTTACCCTGCACAAGGCAAAGCATTGGAGCTTGTTCCCTTCTTCCGCCTGCATAATTCCCGCTATGCCGTTTATTTCCGGCAGACAAGCGAAGAGCAGTTCAAAGCCATTCAGGAAGAAATGGCAACGGCTGAACGAAAAGCAACCGAATTAGCTAATCAAACCATTGATCTTATCTTCCCCGGCGAACAGCAGCCGGAATCCGACCATGGCATCCAATATGAGCAGGCAGAAACCGGAACGAACACAGACCGGCACTTCCGTCGTGCCAAAGGTTGGTTCGGCTATCAACTGAAAGTAAAAGAGGAAGCAAGCCGCATACTGGTCACCATACGGAAAGATGACCGTAACAAAGTAGCTATTCTACTGAATAATGAAAAGTTGGCTGTTAATCCGACGATCCGTGAAGCAGATAAAGATGGTTTTATCACCCTTTCTTATGTCCTGCCTCAAAAACTGAATACAGGCAGCTGTCCGATACGTTTCATCCCTGACGGAACGGAATGGACACCTGCAATTTACGAAGTACGTTTACTAAAATAAACGTTCAAAAAGAAATAACCATCATCAAAATCAAACATCTATATAATCATTAAACAAATACCATTTATGAAAGCAAAACTATTAGTCAGTACGGCCTTTCTGGCAGCATCAGTATCTCTTTCCGCGCAAAAGAGTGCTACCATAACCGTACATGCCGACCAAGGCAAAGAAATTATCCCGAAAGAAATCTACGGTCAGTTTGCCGAACACCTGGGTTCATGTATCTACGGTGGTCTTTGGGTAGGCGAAAAGTCAGATATACCCAATATCAAGGGATACCGTACAGATGTATTCAATGCATTAAAAGACTTGGCTGTTCCCGTTCTACGCTGGCCGGGTGGCTGCTTTGCCGATGAGTATCATTGGATGGATGGCATCGGTCCGAAAGAAAATCGTCCGAAGATGGTGAATAACAACTGGGGCGGAACGATTGAAGATAACAGTTTCGGTACACATGAGTTCCTGAATCTTTGCGAAATGCTGGGTTGTGAGCCTTACGTAAGTGGAAATGTAGGTAGCGGTACCGTAGAAGAACTCGCCAAATGGGTGGAATATATGACCTCGGACGGGGACTCTCCCATGGCCAATCTCCGTCGTAAGAATGGTCGTGACAAAGCATGGAAGCTCAAATATCTGGGAGTAGGAAATGAAAGTTGGGGCTGTGGTGGCAGTATGCGTCCGGAATATTATGCGGACTTATACCGTCGTTATTCTACCTATTGCCGTAACTACGACGGCAACCGTCTGTTCAAAATTGCCAGCGGTGCAAGTGATTATGACTACAACTGGACAGACGTATTGATGAATCGTGTAGGACATCGCATGCAGGGACTTTCTCTCCACTATTACACCGTAACCGGATGGAGCGGCAGCAAAGGAGCAGCCACTCAATTCAACAAGGATGATTATTATTGGACAATGGGTAAATGCCTGGAAGTGGAAGATGTGCTCAAGAAGCATTGTGCCATCATGGATAAATATGACAAGGACAAAAAGATCGCTCTTTTACTCGACGAATGGGGAACCTGGTGGGATGAAGAACCGGGAACCATCAAAGGACACCTGTATCAGCAGAATACATTGCGCGATGCTTTCGTTGCTTCTTTAAGCCTTGACGTATTCCACAAATATACAGACCGCCTGAAGATGGCAAATATCGCGCAGATAGTCAATGTACTTCAATCCATGATTCTGACGAAAGACAAAGAAATGGTGCTCACTCCTACTTATTATGTCTTCAAGATGTATAAAGTACATCAGGATGCCACTTATCTTCCCATTGAGCTGACTTGCGAAAAGATGAGTGTACGTGATAACCGCACCGTTCCGATGGTAAGCGCCACAGCTTCCAAAAACAAGGATGGAGTGATTCACCTTTCTCTTTCTAATGTAGATGCTGACGAAGCACAGGAAATCACCATCAATTTGGGTGATACGAAAGCAAAAAAAGCAGTCGGAGAGATTCTGACCTCCGCCAAACTGACCGATTACAATTCTTTTGAAAACCCTAATATTGTAAAGCCGGCACCTTTCAAAGAGGTAAAAATCAATAAAGGAACAATGAAGGTAAAACTTCCTGCTAAGTCCATTGTTACTTTAGAGTTACAGTAATTTTAGGGCAATTACTTATTGTATCACAAACAAGAAGACTGTAAAATTGTCGATAAAAAAGATAGCTCTTTTGGATTGTTAAATCCACATAAAGAGTTATCTTTGCGAACAATCTGACAGAAATCAATTAAATTTTAATGATATGAACGATAACAAACTTATGAATCGTGCAGCGGATAACATCCGTATTCTTGCTGCTTCAATGGTTGAGAAAGCCAATTCCGGTCACCCGGGTGGCGCCATGGGTGGTGCTGATTTTGTAAATGTACTCTTCTCTGAGTTTCTAGTATACGATCCTGAAAATCCCCGTTGGGAAGGACGTGACCGCTTCTTCCTGGATCCGGGCCATATGTCTCCGATGCTTTATTCTACACTGGCATTGACCGGTAAATTCACTCTGGACGAACTGAAAGAATTCCGTCAATGGGGAAGCCCTACTCCGGGACACCCAGAAGTGGATATCATGCGGGGCATTGAAAATACTTCCGGTCCGTTGGGACAAGGACACACTTTCGCTGTGGGTGCTGCCATCGCTGCCAAATTCCTGAAAGCCCGTTTCAACGAAGTGATGAATCAAACAATCTATGCTTACATCTCTGACGGTGGTATCCAGGAAGAAATCTCTCAAGGTTCCGGACGTATTGCCGGTGCACTGGGACTGGACAACCTGATTATGTTCTATGACTCCAACGATATCCAGCTTTCTACTGAAACGAAAGATGTAACCGTTGAAGATACTGCCATGAAATATGAAGCATGGGGATGGAACGTACTTAGCATCAACGGTAATGATCCTGACGAAATCCGCGCAGCAATCAAAGAAGCACAGGCTGAAAAAGAACGCCCTACACTGATTATCGGCAAAACGGTTATGGGTAAAGGTGCACGCAAGGCAGACGGCAGCAGCTATGAAGCTAACTGCGCTACACACGGTGCTCCTCTCGGTGGCGACGCTTATGTAAATACAATCAAGAATTTGGGTGGTGATCCTACTAACCCGTTCGTTATATTCCCGGAAGTAGCCGAACTGTATGCAAAACGTGCAGAAGAGCTGAAGAAAATTGTAGCTGAGAAATATGCTGCAAAAGCTGCATGGGCGAAAGCAAACCCGGAACAAGCTGCCAAACTGGAACTTTTCTTCTCGGGCAAAGCTCCGAAAGTGGACTGGGCTGCTATCGAACAGAAAGCTGGTAGCGCTACTCGTGCTGCATCTGCCACTGTACTGGGCGCACTTGCCACACAAGTAGAAAACATGATCGTTGCTTCTGCCGACCTTTCTAACTCTGACAAGACTGACGGTTTCCTGAAAAAGACTCATTCTTTCAAGAAAGGTGATTTCAGCGGAGCATTCTTCCAGGCAGGTGTATCAGAATTGTCGATGGCTTGTATCTGTATCGGTATGTCACTCCACGGTGGTGTAATCGCTGCTTGCGGTACATTCTTCGTATTCTCCGATTACATGAAACCTGCCGTACGTATGGCTGCTTTGATGGAACAACCGGTGAAATTCATCTGGACACACGACGCATTCCGCGTAGGTGAAGACGGTCCTACTCACGAACCGGTAGAACAGGAAGCACAAATCCGTCTGATGGAAAAACTAAAGAACCACAAGGGACACAACTCTATGTTGGTACTTCGTCCGGCCGATGCAGAAGAAACAACTATTGCATGGAAACTTGCCATGGAAAATATGTCTACTCCGACAGGATTGATTTTCTCTCGCCAGAATATTGCCAACTTACCGGCAGGAACTGATTACGAACAGGCAGCTAAGGGTGCGTATATCGTAGCAGGTTCTGACGAAAATCCGGATGTAATCCTGGTAGCTTCAGGTTCTGAAGTGGCTACATTGGTAGCCGGCACAGAATTGCTGCGCAAAGATGGCGTAAAGGTACGCATTGTATCCGCTCCGTCTGAAGGTCTGTTCCGTAACCAACCGAAAGAATATCAGGAAGCTGTTCTCCCGGCAGATGCAAAGATTTTCGGTATGACTGCCGGTCTGCCTGTTAATCTTCAAGGTCTGGTAGGTTGCCACGGTAAAGTTTGGGGATTGGAATCTTTCGGTTTCTCTGCTCCTTACAAAGTGTTGGATGAGAAACTTGGATTTACTGCCGAGAACGTATATAACCAAGTAAAAGCAATGCTCTAATGAAAACAATCGGATTAGCATGCGACCATGCCGGTTTTGAACTGAAAGAATATGTTCGCGGCTGGCTGGAAGTAAAAGGCTGGGCTTACAAGGATTTCGGAACTAACTCTACCGCTAGCGTAGACTATCCGGATTATGCTCATCCACTGGCTCTTGCAGTGGAATCGGGAGAATGTTATCCCGGTATCGCTATCTGCGGCAGTGGAAACGGAATCAATATGACGCTGAACAAGCACCAGGGAATTCGTGCTGCTCTCTGCTGGAATGCAGAAATTGCGCATCTGGCTCGTCAGCACAACGACGCTAATGTTCTGGTCATGCCGGGACGCTTCATCAGCACTGAAGAAGCGGATATGATTTTGACAGAGTTCTTCTCTACAAAGTTTGATGGCGGTCGTCATCAGAACCGTATTGACAAGATTCCGGTAAAATAAAGCCTGAAGATAAATATAATAAGGCAGCTATACGATTGTGCGGTAGAACCGCAATCGTATAGCTGCCTTTTATTAATAAACTAACATGCGGAAAGATCGCCATCGGTTATTTACTTCTCAACAAATAGTCTTTTAGCATATATACATGTCTCCGACAATTCTATTTGCTATTATATATTCTTTTTCTTCCATAAAAAAAGCACTAATAATGAAGAAAGTACAGAAGCTGAAACCCAAAAAACAGAAACAGGACAAAAATTATAAATAACCACACCATTAATAACACCTTTATTGGAATCAATTAAATAACCGCTAATAATGTCTTGGAGCCCCGCTCCAATATAACTAGCCATACCGACAATACCCAACGCTGCTCCACTTGCATCCCTTGGAACAATATCTATCGCCATTAATCCTCCTAAAAAACAAATCAACACTCCTACTGCAACACCGAAGAGTAGCATACTCAAAATATTGATAAAGAAGCTATTTCCTGAAAACAAAAATAAACAAAGAGACAATGTATTAAGCAAACCAAACAGAAAAGCCAACAATCCTCTTTTGCCATGAAACAACCTATCTGATAACCAGCCTGAAAAAACAGTACCGACAATGCCGAGTAAAGCATTTATAGAAATAATCTGCGTTGCATGAGATAATGAGAATCCTTTCACTTCTTGCAAAAACAATACCCCCCAACCATTAATACCATACCGGCTGATATACATAAAAGAACTGGAAAATGCCAATAACCATATGAAAGGATTTCTAATGACAGCTTTTTGTAACTCTGAAGTAGATTCTTTTGAGGATGCTTCTTTTCTCTCCAATTCTTCATTAGATATGACTTCCACTGGAGGCAAACCTTTACATTGGGGTGTATCATGGAGAAAGAGAATAATAACAACGACTCCTGCCGCACCGGCTAAGGAAGCTCCGACAAATCCCCATTGCCAACCAAAGAAACCGACTACCGCTCCGACAAATATAAAAGAAAGAAATTCTCCTAAATTATGGCTGGCACTGAAGAATCCATAATATGTTCCGCGTTGTTTTAACGGGAACCAACGAGAAAGGGCAATAATAGCCGGAGGTGCTCCCATTGACTGAGCCCAGCCATTTATTCCCCACATAGCCGCAAAAACGACAAAAAGTAACATATTAGAATAGAAAGCCACATTTCCCTGCAACAATCCACACGCTCCGACACAAAAGTTCGCAACAGCGGAAACTGCAAGCCCAGTTGCCATAAAACGTTTTATATTACTGTGATCGGCCAGAAATCCATTAACGAATTTTCCTAAAGCATAAGAGAATAATAAGGCAGAGCCAATAATGCCTAACTGCACAGCATCTAATGTTCCATTTTCAAGGATTGGCTTCTTCACGACATTCAATGTAGTGCGGCACACATAATACAAACTATATCCTATTGTTCCGGACAAGAAACACGACCAGCGCCATTTCCTATACAACTTACTTTGCATTTCTTCGGAAATTTCAAGCATAGAGATAGGGGCACTTTTTCTCTAAAAAATCGGGATTAGGCGCAAAGAAAAGCAAAGTTTAGCTTAAAAATAAGCAGGTCAGCATCTTAGTAGCAAAGCGGAAAGAAACAGCCTTCGGCAAAAAAAGCCCCAAAAAGTAGGGTTAAGTCAGAGTTCAGATACCAAATCATTACCAACTCCATGACACCCCACTATAACGGTAACCAGTTCTGTTTCACTATTTTGCGTAATTCTTCATAACTCGTGGTAACGGGAAAGTAATTACCTTTACAAACGAATATTAAGAGTTATGAAAACAAAGAGAAGCACCTTTTAAGTCCTGTTCTACGTGAAGAGAACAGCAGCGAGAGTAAGTGACGGAAAAGCCCCTGTGATGGCACGTATCACCATTGACGGCGATATTGCCACGTTCAGCGCAAAGTTGTTCGTCACCCCTTCTTTATGGAATGCCGAAGCCGGAAAAGTAAACGGCAAGTCCGCCGAAGCCGTAGAGATCAACCCGCAGTTGGAAGAGATCAAAGCCCGAATCAACAACCACTATTACCAGATATTACGGGCGGACGATTTTGTCACTTCCGAGAAAGTGCGCAACGCCTTTTTAGGTATCGGCGTGATGGAGAACTGCATCCTGAAAGACTTTCAGACCATGAACAAGGAATTTGGCGACATGGTGGAAAAGAAACTCCGTGCGAAGTCCACCTATAACAAGTACCTGACCGTTTACAAGCACCTCGAAGCCTTCATGTGGGAGAAGAAGAAACGTACCGATATGGCTTACAAGGAACTGACGAAAGACTTCATAGACGATTTCGACAGCTACCTCCGCAACGAAAAGGGATTGAGCGCAAACACCCTCTGGATTTACACCATGCCCGTACTAAGCCTTACCGATAAGGCTTGGCGCAGGGGAATTATCCGTACCGACCCGTTCAGCGAGTACAAACTCGAAATGGAAGAGACAGACCGGGGCTACCTCACGGAAGAAGAACTGCAAACCGTAGCCAATACCGTGTTTGTGGACAAGCAGACAAACCTCGTCCGTGACATGTTCCTTTTCGGCTGCTTCACCGGATTGAGTTACATAAAAGACACTCACCTTTGACAAAATCCAGCGAATGGACTTCGACGGCGAGGAATGGATCATCACCCGCCGCACCAAGACCAAAGTATCGAGTAACGTCCCGTTAATGGAAATTGCCAAAGAACTGATCGAACGCTACAAAGGGCTTGCAAAGGATGATTTCGTGTTTCCCATGCCAAGCAACGGCACTTGTAACGACCACCTGAAAAAGATTGCCATGGCTTGCGGGATAAACAAGGAAGTCACCTTCCATCTTTCCCGTCATACTTTTGCCACGACGGTTTATCTCTGCAATGGCGGTACGATTGAGGCACTTTCAAAGATACTCGGTCACAAGCATATCAGCACCACACAAATTTATGCGGTGGTAACGAACAAGATGGTTAGCTCCGATTTCCGTGCGATCTCCGCCAACCTTGCGACCATGCAGAAGAAAGTCCTTGACAAGAAACAGAAGAAGGTCAAGAAGCAGCAAACAGCCGCCCTGCGTGAAACCGCCTGATTTCTTCCGGCAAGGCAAAACACAGCAAAGGCAGGAGTTCCGCTTGGAAGTTCCTGCCTTTGCTGCATTTATCCATGCACCGCCTTCAAAAGTTAAGTAGGACTTTTCCCACGTTTGCTTTTTCGCTTCATCTGCACATAGTTTTCTTCCAGCATACGCAATATGTCCGATTGCCGGTACAGCGTTTTGCCCGGCAACGCAATGAACGGGATAATCCTTTGCGCCCGGTAGTCCTGCAAGGTACGGGTAGTGATATGCAATATCCTGCACACGTCTTCCCCCGTCAGGTACACCTCACCGTTCATTGCCGGACGAAAATTCGCCGTCACGTTATCCACGTACTCCATACTCCGTTCCAGAGCTTCAAAGTACGCCTGTACCTCTTCCATGTCCTTTGTTATCACTTCCATCTTATTTTTCCTCTATCAGTTCCTTACTCATTGCCGTTATAAACGCTTCCACATCTTCCAGCCTGTAATAAATCTTGTGGTTAATCTGGCTGTATGCCAGCAGCCCGCCGTCACGGTACGTTTGCAACGTCCGTTTGCTCACGTTCAGCTTTTCGCACACGTCCGCATTATCCAGCCAGTTCATTTTCTCCGGCGGTCTGTACCGGGAACACAACTGCTGTACATGCTCGCTGAACTGGTTGAACCTACTTTTCATTTCCTCAAATGTTTTCTTCTCGATAGTCACTATTTCCATATCCGTTAATTTACTGTTTCCCGCAAATATACAGACTGTTGCAAGTGTGTCCGTGCGTTTATGTACCGCTTGTCCGTGTTTTGCTCCATGCTTGTAACTTTGTCGTGTCCCATGCGGTGCAAACCTAAGCAGACGGCAACATATTTTTTTGCTGCCAGCATATTTTCCCCGTTTTTAATTGTCCGGTTCTCCGATAATCCATTCCTTTGCAACAGAACAATACATTTAACTATGGAACAACCCGTTTTTGTAGCACAATACACCTTCCTTGCCGTCCCCGAAACCATCGAGGAAGAGCGCCGCATTTTAGGCAAGGTCGCCCTCCGGTGCGAGTACGTGATCCGTTTCGAGGACGACGGCAAATTCTATTTCCTTCTCGAAACCCGTTCCGATTACGAGGCACAGTTCGCCCGTTACGGCTGGTACATCGTCAGCCAGAGCGATTTCAACGAAAGGCTCACTATCGGCATGGGCTTGTACGAGAGCGGTCATTTGGTAGGTTTCATGTATTACTTGAAGTCCGGCAGCGAGGACGAAGCCCGTTTGTGGAACAGCATACTTATCTTTACTTTCTTCAAGGACTTCCGCAAAGCCTTTTTCCCGTTGGATAACCGTTTTCAAGGTTTCTTCCGTCTGGACGGGAGCCTGTGCCTTTACCTGTATGACTATTGCCCCGTCCGTCGTAACGACAAGATCACGTTTGAAGGCAAGAAGATTTCCAACCTTATTTTCAAATTCAAGTCCGGGCACGAAACCGACCTCGCCGTCAAGCTCTTTTCCCTTGCTATCAGCCGCATCCGTGCCATTCAGGAGAACAAGCACCGTGCCGTCCTGATACCTATTCCCGCATCTACCCGTGAGAAGAACCGCATCCGCTACCAAGAGTTTTGCCGCAAACTGTCGGCGGACATCGGGGTAGCCGACGGCTACGAAGCCGTCACCCTGACCGCAGACCGTCCCCAACTCAAAGGCACGCACGGGCAGGACAAGACCGTCAACTTAGAGTAAGCATCCGATAAAATACCCGTTGTCAAGTATCTTTTTTCGCTCGATCTTTGCGCAAAAAAGATTATGCGAAAAATGAGTAAAGAAGAATTCTTAGAAATTCTATCCCGTCAGCAACGAAGCGGTTTGACGATAAAAGACTTCTGTGTCAATGAAGCCTATACCGAATCTAGTTTTTATTATTGGAAAGGAAAGTTTGGTCTCTCACGACCTTATCATGCGGAAAGATCCTCTTCCGAAGAGTTCGCTCCTGTCAATTTGACCTCCCCGTCCACATCCAACCCGTCTTATGATAGAGTAGCTATGGGATCCAGGGAGATTCGAATAGAGTTTCCGGGTGGCATAATAGCCCTCTTCAATGGTATGGCCGAATCCCACGCTGCCATGCAATTACTCACTCAAATTTGCGGTCATCATGTTTTGCCTGAATGATACGATGCGCTACTTCCTTTGCCCGGGCAAGACAGATATGCGCAAAGGCATGAATTCACTATGTGGAGTCATTCATGACAAGATGGGCTACGACGTCCGTTTAGGTGACGTATTCATTTTCATAAACCGCCAGCGGACCACGATGAAACTTCTGCATGCGGAAGATGGCGGTCTTGTCCTGTATATAAAAAGGCTGGAGGAAGGAACCTTCCGCTTGCCCGAATATGATCAGCAAAGCAAATCATACCCTATGGAGTGGCGTGACCTGGTCATGATGGTGGAAGGAATCAATAACGGATCCGATAAGAGGCTCAAGCGATTGAAGGCGTTACGAAAAAGCGATATATAACAATGAAACTCAATGGACCAGACCTTGTTTAAGTAAGAGTTTTTTCTTATTTTTGTATTGTTCAAAATCCTCATAAATAATGACTCAGACAGAAACTTTAAAACTTTTGGTAGCCACACTCCAACAGACTAACGCCAGTCAGTCTGAGTCCATCAGGGAGCTGACCCGGCAGAATGAACAGTTACAAAACAAACTGGATGAACTGCTGGCTCAGGTAGCGTGGTTGAACCGACAGCTTTTCGGTCGTAAGAGTGAAAAGTTATCCCGTCTGGACCCAAATCAGCTATCCCTGTTTGAACAGTCGGCCCAATCCTTAGAACCGGAACCTTTGGAAGAAACTGTAGTCGGACAAACTACACCACCTATGGTTACTAAAAAGAAAGAACGGCAGAACCGTAAACTGCTGGAAGGACTTCCGGTTGTGAAAGTTGTCATAGAACCGCAAGACCTGGATCTTACAAAGTATAAACGGATTGGCGAGGAACGTACGCGTACACTTGAGTTTGAACCGGGTAAATTATATGTAAAGGAAATCATACGTCCCAAATATGGACTGAAAGACAATACCGCTTTACCCTAGGAACATCAGGGTGGTATCGTAATAGCCGATCTTCCACTGTTGCCTATTTATAAGGGACTTCCGGGTGCCAGTCTGCTGGCAGAAATTCTCCTGCAAAAGTATGAGTATCACGTTCCATTCTACCGTCAGATACGGGAGTTCTATCACTTAGGTTTGAAAATCCCGGAAAACACGCTTCATGGCTGGTTCAAACCTGTCTGTGAGCTGTTAAAGCCTTTGTACGATGAACTCAAGAAGCAGGTATTGGCAGTCGATTACATCCAGGTGGATGAAACCACATTGCCCGTCATCAACAAGCAAAGCCACAAAGCTGTCAGGGAATACCTGTGGATGGTCAGGGCGGTAACTACCGGATTAGTATTCTTTCATTATGATGACGGTTCCCGTTCACAGGAAACGGCACGGAACTTATTGGAACCATTTAAAGGATATCTTCAAAGTGACGGTTATGCAGCCTACAACGTTTTTGAAGGTAAGGAAGGGGTGTGCCTTGTGGGTTGCCTCGCCCATATCAGGCGTCATTATGAGACTGCCAAAGAGGAAAATAAGTCTCAGGCTGAATACGTTCTGGCTAAAATACAGGAACTCTACCGGATAGAGCAGTTGGCTGACATGCAGGGAATATCCCCTGAAATGCGAATGTCAAAAAGGCAGGAACAGGCTCTTCCCATTCTTGACGAGTTGGAACAATGGATGGAAACAACCTATCCGAAAGTGCTTCCTAAAAGCCGGATGGGACAAGCCATCGCCTATGCTTATACCCTTTGGCCACGCATGAGAAATTACCTCAAAGACGGCAGGCTCAAAATTGATAATAATCTGGCTGAAAATGCAATCCGGCCAATAGCTTTATCGAGAAAAAACTTCTTGTTTTGTGGGAATCATGAGGCGGCGGAAAACACAGCTGTTATATGTTCATTACTGGCATCATGCAAAGCATCCCAGGTTAATCCCAGAGAATGGCTTACCGATATAATTGCCTGGTTGCCATATTACACAAGGGATAAGGAAAAAGACCTAAAAGAGTTGCTACCCAATTACTGGAAACTGAGAAAATCCAAAGAAATCTAACAATACTCTAATGAAAAACATATTATAAACAGAGAATCGCTATAAACTTATTAGATGTATATAGCGATTCTATAATTTATACGGGGACTTTATCGGGGGCTTACAACTTAGATTTCCATCCCGAATATTTCAAGGACAAATGCGTTCTGTTAATCGACGATCTACTGACAACTGGCGAAGGATTCATACAGACACGCCGCAAACTGATCGAACACGGGGCGAAATTCGTAATCGGTCTGTTCCTTGCCAAGATGATAGCTTTCGAGGACGAACAAAACCGTTAGTTTACCTCAAAATAGACTCAAGATAATTTATGATATTCTCAAATTCCTCTTTTTCTATCGAATTTTCACCTTCTTCAGCCCCATTATGTAAACATCCTCCAGATAGGCGACTATGGTAGCTTTTCAATTTATTAATTAGTATTGGATCATTATTCATTTTTATTAAATCATCCCAGCTTATTCGACTATTCTTATTCGACATTTTTGTGGGTATTTGATGATTAAAAACTACTTCATCTATTATTCGTTCAATCGCATATCGCAAATTTGCTGAAACTTCTAAACTTTCTGTAAATGGCGATTTTTGTAATTTCTTTTTCGCCTCATTAATATAAGATTGGGATGAATCTTCATTTTTAGGAGTAATAATTCCTTTTAGCATTTTACTTTCAGATAATACATGATACAAAAAAATATGCTTCCCCTTATTCTTGTTGCAACCTCCATTCATATTTTTACATATATGGGCATCGTTAGAGCATTCAAAAGCATCAAGAAATAATTTATTGTGGGTGAATATAATAAGCTGATTATCCAATGATAATAATCTTTCTGCTAATTGGGCTGCAATTCTATGATCTAAACTATTCACTGGATCATCAAAAATTATAGGATTTGACGTTTGCTGCATCTTTGCTTCTGCAATAAATAGTGCAAGTCCAACTCCCTTCTGTTCTCCTTCACTTAAAACTGCAGTTACGTCATCAAATCTTTCTAATTTCATTTTCATTGAAGAATTTCCTTTTTTAGTGCCAGCACTTTCTAATACAACTTTCAAATTAGAGAAACCGATTTTTATTAATTCTTCTTCAAATTTTAGCCGTAAATTATCTGTTATCAATTCATTATATGCTTTGTTTGCTAAATCAGAAATATTCTTTGTATTGATTTTCTTTTCTATTTTTATTAGTTTTTCAGCCATAGAACAGTGCGTAAACCATTTAAAAAAATCATCTTTATGTTCTGAAATATATTTATGTTCTTGTAATGGTGCTATTTCATCTTTTAATTTGGAAATTCTCTCATTTCTCTTTTCTCTATCAGATTGATACCCCTTAATTATATTTTCTGAATTTGTGATATATCCTTCTAATTTTTCTACAACATTTTCTGTATGTAGATATATATTACAATCTATCGCATTTTTATCCAATAAATGTAACATCATTTGTTTAATTGAATTATAATGCATTTCCAAATTTTCAATCATATATAAGAAGTTATCATCTTCATTATGTATCAAGATATTCTTTATATTTTCGCTTATTGATAGGTTGACACTAAATCCATTTATTTTTATCTTTTGATTATTTATTTTGAGCTTAAGAGAAGATAACATTTTTTCAGTATCATCATTGATAAATATGCCATATGCCTTAATAATATTCAACGCATTCTTATCTAGTAATTGCCTGCAATAAGGGCATCTGTCTTCATCATGGAATGATGAATCTATAAGATATTTATTACCTGCTTTTATAAAAGCTTTCCAACTGTCTGAATCTGTATTCCCAATTTCGTTTAGAATACTCAGTTTATCTTTTACCTTTATACTTTCATATTTGTAGAATTGTAAAGAATATATCAAATCTTTTATTTCAGACAAACTTTGTATTACCCAATTATTATAATCATGTACCTTTTTCTTTAGTTGTGTAAAATTTTCAATATTTATTTTTTCTAATTGAATTTTGTCCTCCAAATTAACCTGTTCTATATCTTTTATTGTTCTAACCTTTTCTTCTATAATATTATCTATTTCATTAGAATAAACATATAATTTTTCTATATCACATTTGTATCTTTCATTGATTTTCTTAGATGAAAACATTTCTTTATATCTTTCGTTCAAATGAGTAATATCAATATTGGGCTGCTGGCTAAGTTCATTTATTCTTTCAATTTCTATTTTTTGTTTTAGCTCGTCCAGTTTTTCACTGATATATGAGAAAAGATGTAAACCATAAGGATTCACTAATGTTTCGTCTGTACTTCTTTTGTTTAGTAATCCATTTAAATAAGATGAATCAAAAACACGAATGCAATTTAGAGGTGCAATTGATCTACTTTGATTATACCAATGAATTATGTTTTCATTACCATTAGGCTCTATAAAATTAATTTCAGTATCTACTTGCGTAGCTATATCTTTATAAATATTCCCTTTTATTTCTTTTTTTTGGTTTCCGCCGACTATTTCATTCAAAATTTTAAAATAACTACTTTTCCCAGTACCGTTCAATCCATATAAAATTGTGATTTCATTGGAGAAATGAATCTTTTGTTCTTCTTTTAATGCACAGACACCTTTGTGATGAATTAATTCCTTAAGAAGTATTTTATTATGTTCCATTTCTGTGCTTGTAATAGTAAGAAGTGGAATTTTTGTACAATCTTCATTTTTTAACATCGAATAGATGGTGGTCATATCTGCAAGTGAAACATCTCCATTTGTCTCTATTGCTTTTGATATAAGCAGTCTTAACCAATCAGGTGTTCCATTATTATTGGCTAATTCAATTAAATATTCTTTAGAATGTTGTTTCATGACAATATTTTCTTCCAAAATTAACATATTATTTTATAAGAACTAAGAAAATAATCACCTTTTTTTTCTATCTAAGGGCGATTTCGGTCTGTCCCTGCTTCCCTTCCCCCTTCAAGCACTCCAGCAGGCTACATGCCAGAAGGGGAACGCAAAGCCGGGCAGGACAAACGGAACACATTCGTCCGTGCTGTCACCCGGAGCTTCGTCTGCCGTCGAAACTTTCCGTGCGCCATCCCGTCCGAATAAGTTCCCCTGATGTTTGTCCCGGCAGCCCCTTATTGTCTTACCCGTTTTTCCAACCGTTATTTTCCTCTTTTTGGGCTTTGCCATGACTAACAGGCTAATCCTTTGTCTGCAGAACTTTACGCCCGTTTCCGCCACTACCTTCGCACGGCCATCCGCAAAAGCCGGATAGCTGATTGCTACGTCCGTTTACCGTAAACCGGACGAAAAGCACCTCGCCAACCCGCACAACACATTGTCACGCAAGTACCCTTCTTTCTAATCCGATAAATCGGCAAAAGAAGAATACTTGCGTGGCAAAGAGTTGTTTTTCCACCCCGCAATCACCAACCCATATATTTCTTTCTTTTCCGGAAACTGGAGTTCCCGGTTTTCCAAGCAGTACTTTCCCGCCTTGTACCGATAAGTAATCCATCATTCATTCCATTTACTAAAGGGCTGAATTTTTCCCCTTAGGGCTGATTGGGAAAACATTGACGAAGGTAGGCGGGGGCGAAAGCAAATCCGCAAAAAATGCCAAATCTCCACCCTGCGGGTAGTATTTACCATTTTTTCAGATAATTGCAATTCTCCCTTTCCGCTCTTGATTATTGTCAATGTTCTTCCCAATCAGCCAAAGGGAAAAAAAATGGTTGGGGCGACAAGCGATGATAACAAAAACAAGTAGTAACAATTTTAAAGCGTAAAGTTATGGCAACGACAACAAACAACACCATCGAGAAAATTTCTCCCGTGTTCACCGATTTGCTTATCAAGAAAATCGAGTGTTTGAAAAGCGACTGGCAAAAACCGTGGATAACGAGCCTTAAACACGGTTTCCCCCGCAACCTAAGAGGAACGGTTTACAATGGCGGTAACATTTTAATGCTGCTGTTTTATACCGAGTTTATGAAATTCACTTTGCCCGTGTTCCTTACATTCAACCAAGCCAAAGCCGAAGAAGTGAGCGTAAACAAGGGCGCACACTCGTTCCCTGTTTACTATTGGTTCAAGTTCGTGGTACGCAAGGACAGCAACAAATCCATACCCTACGAGGAATATTGCAAGCTATCCAAAGCGGAAAAGGACGAATACAAGGTAATACCCCAAATGAAATATTACAATGTGTTCAATCTCGACCAAACCAATTTTGCGGAGAAATACCCCGAACGTTTCGCCAAGATGCAACAAGGCGAGCAGCCCGAAAACCATTCGGACGGTATCGAGTGCGGAATGTTGGACGAACTGATATATATGCAAAATTGGTATTGTCCTATCAAAGTGAAATATTCCGATAGTGCTTTTTATGTACCCTCAAATGATTATATCGTTTGCCCCGAAAAAGAGCAGTTCCCGCAGGGCGTGGAATTTTACGGAACACTTTTGCACGAAATGGCTTATCCAAACTCATACGTTATCCAAATAGATTTATTTAATTAATTGATTACCAGTACAACTATTTCGTAAAAGTTTGGATAATATCTCAGCATATTTTCGTATTATTCCAATGAAGTATGCACTAGCGCAAACTCCCATAACGAACAATGGATATACAAAAACTTCGACGAGAGCATCCCAAACTGCTGAAGTACCTTGTTGAAAAGCGGTACTCTGAGGGTTATATACGTCGTATTGAAAAGATGCTCAAACTGCTTTTCGACAATGAAGGTAATTACAACAATTATGAGGAGTTCTTCCAAAGGTTTGTCTTTTCAGAGGGACTCCAATCGTCAGACAAATTACACAAACCTACTCGTATAGCACTTCGTGCAATATATGCGTTTGAAGAATTGGGACGATATCCTGATAGGATTGTGCATGGCATACCATTAGGAAGAATCTGTAAATATTCCAAGCTACTGCCACAGTTTCAAATCGTCATTGATAACTATCAGGTAAATGCAATGAAAACAAGCAAGTGTTCCAATACCATACACTCTGAGGTTGCTAACGGTTCTGCTTTTTTATTTGCAATGCAAGAAAATGGAGCTATAACCTTATCTGGAATCTTAAATGTCCACATCAGAACCTTCTTCTTCGATGGGGCAAGAATGGTTAGGGGCCAATCTTACAAGAGTAATATTGAGGCAGTTCTAAAAGGGAATACAGGCTTTGATACATGGGAAGAGTGCAAACGTATAGCAGATGCTTTGCCGCCTATCAGAAAGAGCCGCAGAAACTATCCTTACCTAAACACCATCTGTGGAAAGAACTCGAACATTCTGATAATGTGTCACTTCGAGATAAGGCTATTATGAAATTACTTTATTTCACAGGCTTACGTGGTGTGGATATATCTAAGCTGAAGCTTTCAGATATAAATTGGAGAACTGATCGTATTTCGCTTGTACAGTCAAAAACTGGAGCACCCCTTTCCCTTCCCTTACGTGCAACTGCAGGTAATGCAATATTCGATTATATAAATGAGGAACGGCTTAATGAGACCGGTAAAGATAACCTTTTCATAAACAAGCACAACCCTGAAAAGCAGTTGAGCATCAGATCCGTTGGGCAAATAGTTACCAGAATCCTTATAAAGGCAGGAGTACGGCATGAGGAAGGTCAAAAAGGTGTAAGGCTTTTCCGCCATAATTTGGCCAGCAGACTGCTTGAAAGTGATGTCCCAACGAGAGTCATTAGTGACATCTTGGGACATCTATCTCCTTTGTCTTTAAATCCTTATATTGATGCAGATATAAAACATTTGCGTGAATGCGGGTTGAGTATTGAAGATTTCCCAGTCGGAAAGGAGGTGTTTGAGATATGGAAACCATAAAGAATGCTCTCCGAATGTATATTGATGCAAATGCGCTTGGCAAGAGTTCATTAATGTTGGTCGGCTCTCTTAATACATTTGCATCTGTAGGAAACAAGAAACTCACCTATGAGAATCTTCAAGAATGGATTATGTGTGGAGCATATAGAAAAGGCACGAAATATTCTCCCTCAAGGAAGACTTTCGCACATTCTCTTCTTCGTTTCACAAATACTCAAGGTTTCAGTAACATTGAGATACCTTCCAATAAGGTACGTAAACAGAAAGAACCATCGCATAGAGAACAAGCGGCTTTGAAGCATTCTCCAATGTCTGAATTGTTAGGGAACTATATTGAATACAGACGCTCCGCCAATACAATGAGTGACAGCACCCATCAGTGCCTTCGCTATTTCAACGAATACTGTGCCAATAATTTTGAGGAAGACAGCGCTTCATACCAAGAAATGGCTGGCGGTTGGTGTCGTAAGCGCAAAACAGAGCGTCCAAGCTCTTTTAACAAACGCATTGCGCCCATACGTTCCTTTTTACAATTTGCAAATCGGTATATTGTTGACTCTATCATCATACCCTCATATCTTCCATACGAGAGAAAAAAGTATATACCCCATCCTTTTACCTTGGAGGAGTTGCATAAGTTGTTCGACTATGCCGATACAATTTCATGGCATAAGAGAAGTTCTGAATTTGCTTACAACATGAGAAAAATGGTAATGCCCGTTTTCTTGCGCTTGCTGTATAGTACTGGTATGCGTACATGTGAAGCCAGACTACTAAGCTGTGATGATGTGGATTTGGAATACGGAGTTATCAATATCAAGCATTCAAAAGGAATCCATGAGCACAGAATTGCCATGCATGAGACAATGTGGACGTTGATGAAACAGTATGACGTTGGTATCCGTAAACAGTTTTCCGAAAGGGAGGCTTTCTTCCCTAACGAGTTTGGTACATATATGTCCCGTACATGGGAATCTTACCATTTCAGACAGGCATGGAAGGATATATCTAACAAAACAGCAAGAGTTTACGACCTCAGAAGTAACTATGCCGTGACGAATATCAATAGCTGGGAGGATGTCGGTCCAGAATGGTTCGATAAACTGCTGTATCTCAGCCGGAGCATGGGACACAGTACTATTGGCAGTACAACGTATTATTACAATCTGGTGCCGGTTTTTGCCAAACAGCTTGAAAGAATATCAGGCAACAGCCTTGGTGAACTCTTACCAGACCTAACAGATTATTATAATGAAGAAGAACAATAACCATCATGAGGATGAGTCGGTTTTGATTGCATCCTCAATCCGTGAATGGCTCACTGTGTACATCCCTCAGGTAAGAGCCAATAGCCCTCACACACAAAGAGCCTACATGATAACACTCAGGTTATATGTGGAGTTTCTTGAGTCAGAAAAATCCGTTCAGCATACGAGACTTACAACACAATGTTTTGACACGAGTGTCATACAAGACTGGTTGTTGTGGTTGAAAAAGGCCCGTAATTGCAGCAACTCAACTTGCAATCACCGCCTGGCTTGTCTACGCTCTTTCATCAGCTATCTTGGGCATTCCAATCCTCGCTTTCTTGAACAGGAAAATAAAATATCGGAAGTAAGAAGTATGAAAACTGTGAGAAAAAACGTCGTGGAAATCACGAAGAAAGCGATGAAGGCTCTATTCTCTTCCATAGACCAGACAATGGTTACAGGCAAACGAGACCTTGCACTTTTCTCTTTGATGTACAGCACGGCTGCCAGAATCAACGAGATATTATCGCTACGTATTGGAGATATTCAACTTCATGAGAAAAACATTCACAACTGCATTTATGTGATGGGCAAAGGTTCAAAACGCCGTGCCATACCTTTAATGAAGGACTGTGTCAATATCATCAAGTCGTATATACATCAGTATCATGGGGACAGCCCTATTGTAAATGACTTGCTATTCTTTTCCTCACATAACGGAAATAAAGTCAAGTTGACACAGGAGGCTATCAGCAAAAGGCTGAAAATCTATGCACGCAAGGCAAATGGGATATGTGCAGAAATGCCTCCAGACATACATTGTCATAATCTACGTGCCGCAAGAGCAACACATTGGCTTGAAGAGGGGCTGAATATAGTCATGATACAAAAGTTGCTCGGACATGAGAGCATAACGACAACCATGAATTATGTGGCAATTTCAAACGCACAAAAATCAGAAGCGCTTGCATCATTGGAAGATGACGTGTCAAAATTAGCTGCCAAGAAATGGAAAAAAGTTAAAGAGTCTAGCCCTCTTGCGGAATTGCTTGGATTAAAGCCAGGCAAGTGATAGACTTTTTCTCGTGATGAAACGAAATACTTCCATAATGAGACATTATTTTTTTAATAACAGGCTGTATATCAATAGCTATTTGAGTATGAAACACTAAATCCACTGTGTAACCCTACGCAAACTTGATTTATAATGGCTCTATTTCGATTGCAAAGATATACAGTCTGTTTTGATTTTAAAGCCTCTTTGTTGCGGCATTTTTCATAAATTTTCATATACGGAGATTTTTTACACCTATGTCTCTGCATCATTAGCTACATCTTCTGAGTGCTCAACACTTGGCTGGTATCCCTTAAATCAGCAAAGTTGAATTGTATCTTAACTGAAATTTCCGCTATATAAATTCTATATCCGTTTTATAGATATAGAACTACGATTGACAGAAACATTTGTAATAGGAAACATTTTGCATTTCTAAAATGTCACGGATACTGTTTCCTGATGTTTATAGCATCTTCTACTAACGACTCGATATTGTTTGCAATATCATTATATGTATTAGACGCAGATGGATGATAGAATTTGCAAATATTTGACAGTCTGATTTCATTGCTGTCCACTGCATTTTCGCGTTTAGCAATAAAATTATACGTTTTGTCAACAAAGAACTTCGATAATGGATTTTCACCTTGAGAACAAGTTTCACCATATTGATTCTTTAGGAAATGAATATCAATACATACAATGCCTTTTCCAGTTTTCCATGCAGACTCTATCTCATACTGAACCCAAGGACGACTTGCAGTCTCTGATCCAACTAGAACAATGACACAAGAACGATATCTCATATTGCTGTTTATCCAATTTTCAATTGCTGTAGAGCCTTTTCGTTTTACTTCCTCCCAAGCACTTACATTGACAGGAGTATTACCTTCTATGGCTCCGATATTACGAACAATCTGAGTCCTCCAACAATCGTTACCATAATGAAAACTATAAAATACTTGTCTTTTCATCGTTATTATACGTTAATATGGATATCGTAGGCATCTTTATTATCTCGAATCTTTTTAATCTCATTTATCCAAAAATTGATATTACCAATAAAATTGTCCCATCTAATCATATGTATGTAACTTACATAACCATAATAGATATTATCTCTTAGACTACAAATAGAACTAGTCTTTTCATTCTGATTGAACATATTCATGCGCAAAACTTTAAAGAGTTTATTAGTGTGCCATAGTGTACATCCTGATTGACAGCACGTCTTCTGTTCGAGCATGTAATCGTATTTACCATTGACATCAGGGAGAACAATGGCTAATATGCCATTTCTTCTGCTTGTACGGTCATTACGAGTCGTTTCCCGCAATGAATAAGATACTTCCCATGGAATCCATTGGTCTTCTTCGTTTTTATTTGCTTCTTTCATGTTAGGAGAGATGAGGACAATAGTAACAGAACTATCATAAATTTTGTCTCTCAATTTTGATTCCACTGTGGAATCTTTAAAATTGGACAAATCCTCACCATCCAGTTCTCCCTTATTGATATGGTCACCCTCTTCTAATTTGTCTTGTAGTTCATCAACATAATGACGAACTTTAGTCGATTCGTACCATGGTGTTCTATCAAGACGTTTTACAGAAGTATCACCATATTTGTATGATATAAAAATTTTATGTCCCATTGATGTTTATAAATTAAGAAGATCTTTAAATAGAGAAGAATAAGCTAAATTAGTACATAATTGTGGCTCTTGACCACCAAAATATTTATCATAAATGATTTTTGCTGCAGCTCCAGTACTAGCCATAGGAAAGACTTTTGCTTTCGGATGCAGTTGAGTAAACATTTTATATTCATCTTCTACTCCTTCCATACCTCCTATAAATATTCCTGCATAAAATTCATTATCACCAAGCATATGTTTTCTCATATCTTCTATACTAGAAGTTCTATCCCCTAAATCTTTTGTTTTTATGATGTGTGCTACACTTTCATTTTCTAAAGGAAAGAATTTTTCAAAATACATAGATTGGTATAAAGTTACACTACTTTGTATATCGAAACCTGAATGTTGTAGGATATTTGCTATAAGCGGTGTAATCGATGGATGCCCTCCCCAAATCAATTTATACTTAGGTAAAGCCACGCTAGCTATAGCTAACACTGAATCACGTATTGCTATAACATCTGCTGTTTTAAAATATTTTTCATCCCTTCCTTCAATAGGAATACTTGCAGACAGGAATATATTCAATTGTTTCTGAGCCATGATTCGAAATCTTTTTTCTTTATAGTTTTAACCTCTAATGATTTATTCAGCCATTCCAGATGCTCTATCCATCTCTTGCGAATGCATAAGTCATCATAGATAAGGAATAGTTCTAACTTTTCGTTATTAAGCAACTCTCTGAAGCGAAGGGACTCGAAGCAGTCATATGATTGTGGTATTCCTATTGCAGGAATGAACAATCGTATTCTGCCATTTTCCAGATTCTCTACGAGATATCGATACTCTTGAATAAGACGGCGTTCTTGCTTACGCGCTTCCTCTACAAACTCTCCTACAAGATTATCTTGTCTGGCTGCAAGGTTTCTAGCTCTGACAGATTCCACTGTATATATTATATTTACGATAGATTCCTCTGTGAGACGACAATCTTCATTATGGAAATTTTTGTCAATAAAAAACTCCTCGGAAAGTTGGATAGGTTCACATAATAGATTATGGATATCGGGATTACAGTCAGGCCATACCACTTCAACAACTCCAATCTGCTTCTGGTTCGCAGACGTTATCTCTTCATTACACCATTCACTATTCTTAAAGTCGTTTGTATATAGCTGAATGAGTACATCACAATCTGTCATTCTATGATGCAATTCTTCTTGAAAGTTCTTTGCTGGATTGATGGAATAAGTGTCAAGAAAAACATCATAGTTGCTTCTAACAAAGGCATCAAAGAGCTGATTGGCTACTGCGGAAGAATCTGTTCGGCGGTAGCTGATGAATAATTTCCGGTTTTCCCTCAATAATTTCATTGATTCGAATGCATAATTAACGTATTTCTCATGATCGTCAACTATATATCGTTTTCCATTCATTATACGAATAACTTTTGGAACCTCATTTTCGAATTTTTCACCAAAATATATAGGAAAAACCGCATCCCCATTATCTATGAGAATTTTTAAGATGTCTGCATCTATATCTTGATGATCCGTTTTTCCAAAATAGAAAACAAAAGATGGCTGCTTGTTTAAATATTTTTTATAAAAATCATCAGAATAGATTACTTCAAACATATCATCTTTCAATCCAATGTCATGAATCTTTTCAAAGAAGCAGACTTTTATTGCATCACAAACAGCATTTTTAATATCCCCTAAAAGGATAAGTTGATATTTATAAACCATAGTAAATTATAGATAAAAATATGCGACTTATGATATAAGCCAATCATATAAGTTTTTTAAATAAAATTTCCCATCCACTCCCTTGTATCGATAGTAGTAACCCTTAGGTATTAGCTCTTTGTTAGAATAACTTTCTGTTCCATCAAAATATTGAATCGTCGGGTATATCTGCATATATTCTGAACCTTTCCAGCTCCCATTATTTTGAGCAATCGGAAATAATGCTATTTTTCCTATCTCGAATTTCTGTGCATCTCCGTAGCCCAATTCCCAATTACACCATTTCGAATCAATTGCACCATCAGAAGCAACTAGGATGAACTTGTCATATTTTTTAATCCGTTGCTTGATTTTAGTTCCTGTGTCTCCAGAAGTTATTTTGGGCATAGAACTATCAAGCCAGTCAACATACAGACTGGTGTGTAAACGTTCTAAAATGTAAGCCACTCGTTTAAGATAGCTAATCTCATCATGTTTGTGAGAAAGAAATACGGATGCCTGTTGGCCTGCAGAAAAATATCTAACTTGCTGATGAGCTTCCGAAAGGACATCTGCTGCAGGGGTAAGATCCCTTAGTTTGTTTTCTGTTAAAATCATAGTATGTTATATTTTAAATGACTATTTATGCTTAAAAAAATCAAGAACAGGATTTTTCTTAAGATTAGTTCTACGAATTCATTTCTCGTATTCTTTAAGTTGACTCCATTTGCTTGATATTGATTTATTGAAATACAAAAATAATAAAATATCAGATAATATAGCCTTATTTTATTTGTTTTATTACTAGTATCCTATTAAAATCACAACATCAGTGTTTCATATTACATAATAACCGATTCCTTAGTGTCCGCATACTTCCAAAAGTGTACAAAATATCACAACATTAAAATTATTAAAACGCTAAAATTCAATCGCTTGTATTGCAAAGTTTGGATAACATCTAAGTTTGGATAAGCCATTTTATCCGAAATTTTGGATAAAATGGCACACAGCACAGGCAACCCCCAACGGTTAAACCGCACGTTCGGCAGCTTTTTCGGGGACGAACTTTATGCCCGTGAGGAACTTGTAGCAGAACTCACATCCGCCCTTTGCGGTGCTTTCTTCGGTATCGCCACCGCACCGCAGGACAACAACGCTGCCTATCTGAAACACTGGCTCACCAAGCTAAAGCAGGAACCCGCCTTTCTGATTGATATTTTGGGCGATGTGAACAAGGCTGCAAAGATGATAACGGAAAGAGTAACAGAGCCGATAAACGAACCTGTTGCAGCCTAAACGATAACAGAAACGAGAATATTAACAAACGGATGGAGTAATCCACCCACTAAAGACATAAAAAGATGAAAATATTATCAGAAAAGGAATTTAACGAGTTCAACGCAAAAGGATTATTCACGGACAGAGCGGAAAAGGCAAAGAAAGCCCTGTTGCCCGTCATGCAGGAAATACGGAAGTACATGCCCGGTGCAGAATACGGCTATTGTGTGATGGGCGGTGAATATCCCGAATTTTACGGTGTTCAAATCGAGTTCACGCAAAACGGCATCCGCTTTCATTTGGATAAGATATACAAAGAAAACAAATACAAGATTGCCCCCGACATGGGACATTTTAAGAACGTCAATCGCTACGACATCGAGAGAGTAACCAAGCAATATGAAAAGCCGTGTAATATCGGTACGTTCACAGCTAAAAAAGTGAACGACTGGATAAATTACTATACTTCGATATACAACCAAGTAGCGGAAGAAGATACGGAAAATGCGCAGAAAGTAGCGGAATTTCTCAAAAATATTGAAAATGAACCTATAAGATGGCAGAAACAAGACCATTCAAAAGGAACGATTACCCGCAACGGATTATGTTTCACTTTCTACATAGAAGAAGGACATCTTTCTTACGAGTTAGCCCTTTGTTATTGCGGTACGACTGATTATAATAAATTTCGGTTAATAGCTGACAATCAATTTTTCCCGAAAGGCAACTATTAACAACAAGGGCGGAGCAATCCGCCCGCAACACCCAAGAACATGAAAACGATACTCATTTCAAAACTGATTTACCGCCTTTTACTTTGGTCTGTGGTGATTTACTTTTTCACCACCACCGCAGGGCAGTTTTTCGCTTTACAGTTTGCCGTACTCCTGTTTTACTTCGTGGCACAGTTCATTCTCGCCCTTGTTTGGCGGTAGTTTGTCGGTGTTGTTTTCGTTCTGATAACCATTCTTTTAATCTTTTAAAATATACCAATATGGAAACAAAGACATTCATTAAGAACGGAACAGCCAAAACAAAACTGTTTGGCGAGGAAACTTATAAACAATGCTGTTTGGGAGCATTCAGAGGGGAAATCTATTTCGATTACAAATACCGCCATACCAACGGGCAGGAGTTCACAACCCTGCGCAGGACGTTGATACAATGCCGTGCCGAGCGTGATTTTTGGCTAAGGGAAAAGACCGTTTCTTTTTCGGGACACCGAGCCGAGAGAATGACAAGGAACAGCCCCGACACACAAAAACGGCTGATAGATATAGGCTTCGACACCTATACAGCGATAACCGAACTTTGCAAACGTGACTATCATACGTTTTTATCGGGCATGGCGAACGGCTTCGACCTTATCGCAGCCGAGGAAGCTCTGAACGCAAAAAAGACGTTTCCTTACATTCAGCTAAAATGTGTACTTCCGTTCAAAGGACAGGCAGACCGTTGTTTCTTGCGACGTAACAACTACCTGTTGGATAACTCCGCTTATCTCGTGGTATTTTACGACAGCACCCCAACGGGCGGAACTGCCTACACATTACGCCATGCAATGGAACGGAAAATAGAGTTTCAAAACGTATGTTATAACCGCAAATAAAGGCTCACAAGGGCGGAGCAGTCCGCCCCCCCGCTACTTTCTTTCGGTGAGCCGAAGCGGGAAAGAAAGATAGCAAAGAAACCGAATTGTAAACCATTTAATTTTTAGACTTATGCGAACCGTACAAAAAACCTATACACTGTTTAACATTGCGGAACTGGAGGGCGAAGCCGTGGAGAAAGCCTACACGGATTGGCTTGCCAAAGGACAGGAATACCCGTATGCAGCTTTCAACAGCAACACGCTCGAAGCCTTCTGCAACCTTTTCCGTGTCGCCTGCACGCACTATCGTTACGACAGTCAGACCTACCATTACCGTTTCCACACCAAATACGAGGAAAGCACGGAAGAACTTTCGGGCATCCGCTTGCGGACATTCATCTATAACAATTTCCATTACGGGCTGTACTATCCCAAGACCTATTGGATGAAAGACAACAAGAAGAAACGCAAGAGCCGTATCTCCGTTGTTTCCGAGTGTCCCCTTACAGGCTTTATCATGGATGAAATCATGTAGCAGTCCCTCATGGAATTTTTGCAACACCCCGACAAACGGAATTTTAAGGAACTTATGGGCGATTGTTTGGAAGCCTTTTTCCGTTCATGCCGTGACGATTGCGAGTATTGCGAAAGCGAGGAGTATTTCAAGGACGAGAGTCACCGGAGAAATTGGGAATATTTGAAAAACGGTACACTATTCAAAGAAACAGCATAACGCACGTTACATAGCCATTCCCGACATGGGATTTACTTATAATATTATTCAGACGGAAAATTAGTCACAACGGGAGAAATCAAGCCATAACATTCTCCTTTTGTTTCATCGCCGGAAGTCCGGGACGGGTAGCGATCCGCCCGGACTTCTTTTTTACCGTTCCTTTGTTTTTCACCGGATATTTTGCCGGACTTCTTTCTTTCGTGAGCCGTAGCGGAAAAGAAAAGAAGCAAAAGAAACCACTTTCTCAACCGGACTTTTTCTAATAACTACATTAATAATACTATACGATTTTCCTTTTTTCCAAAATAGATGCATATCTTTACATAAAATACTACTCATTATGGCCAGAAAATAAAGCTCGATATATGAAGAAACTATTATGTATTTCTTTTATTACAGTTTGTCTGTTTATACTCTATTGGTGCATTCCTTCCGATAGGTATCTAACAAACCTATACGATATTGAAGCTCGTTTTAACCAATCTCCTGACAATACATGGGAAGAGTTACAACTAATTCCCCGTGACAAGTTGAGCAGAAAAGAATCGGCATTATACAATCTTCTATTAACCAAAGCACAAATGGCTAAAGATTCACTCGCCTTATCAGATTCTTTAATCAATCCGGCGATAGCCTACTACAAAGAAAATAAAGATTCCATCCGATTATCTCAGGCTTACTATTATAAAGGCAATATATTTAAGCAGAAGAAATATTATATACAAGCCATCGAATGTTACGAAAATGCTGAAAAATATGCGACGGATAAAAATCTTGAAATGAAATATCTTCTAAATCAGATTATGGGGAAAATATACCATTTCAAAATGATGTATGAAGATGAAAAAAAGGCGAAGGAAGAAGTTGTCCGTTATGCCCAATTATTGAAAGATTCGCTATTTATAGGGCAATCTCTCATTCAAATGGCTAAATATCACAGCGTAGTCAATAATTACGAATGCAGCATAAATGAATTGCAACGAGCCAAGCAAACCATGCCGCCCTCCAATTATAAGGAACTTGCATATATCAATGCCGAACTAAGCCGGAATTATCTTTCTTATAATAAGCCCGACTCTTCCCTGTATTACATAAACCTTGCTCTTCAAATGGTAAATGACAGCATAACCCTTTATGATTACTACAATCTGAAAGCAGACGCTTTTTTCAAACTGGCTCAAAATGATTCCGCCGAATATTATTTCAGGTACTCGTTGGAGAGCCGGAATCTCCTTACGAAAGTTACCACTTTTTATGATTTAGCCCTGCTGAACGAACAACGGGGAGATAAAAATCAAGTATTGAAATATCTGAAATCACATATAAGATATAGAGATTCTTTAGATTTAAGCCGTAAAGAAGGATTCATTGACCATCTACAAAATATCCAAGCATACAAAAGGCAAAAAAAGAACGCACAGGATATAGAACAGAAATTGGTACATGACAAAGTGGTATTTTACAGAATACTCACCGCCGCCTTCATTATCATCCTTATATTCCTATTCCAATTTTACAGAGTACAAAAGCGGAAGAGGATGCTCGAACTCAACATCAAAATTGAAGAAGAGAAAAGTGTTCGTGCCATGTTGATGCAAAGGGAAACCGAAAACAAGCTATTCAAAGAACAGGAAGAACGGGAAAAGAACGAAATTGAACGTTTGAATCTGACCGTAGAATACTATAAAAGGCTGAATGCAATGACTGTCCCCGTTCTTCTTAAAAGTCAGAACAAGCAGGGAGCTATGCACTTGAAAGAAGAAGAGTGGAAAATCATTATGGAAAACACCGATGCCTGCTTCAATGGATTCACCAGCCGGATAAAATCCCAATATCCCCAATTAACAGAAGAAGATATACAATTCTGCTGTCTGATAAAGATGGAATTATCCATTTCGTTATTATCCGAGATTTACCATATAGCCAAAACCAGTATTTCACGAAAGAAAATAAGATTGAAAGAGAAAATGGGTATAGAATCGGGAACGATAGACGAATTTATACATGACTTTTAAGCAATGTACATAATAGGATTTACTTAAACTATCTGTATATTATTGATTATCCAACAGTTATCCTTTTGTATTCAATCGTTGTTTGTACATAGGCATAACATTATTTTCAGCATAAAATGATCTAATTTTGCGTTCAAATTACTATTAAATATGAAAAAGAGCGTATTGACATTAATCGGTTTACTGTTTGTGTGCTTACAGGGATTCACACAAAACACAACAAAAAATTCAGTTGAGTTTGGTCTTCAATTTTACGGTTTGCCCATTTCGGATATGAATATTCCTATTGGATGCATGACTACCGTAGGTTACGACTTTGTACCTTATAAAAAGAATTTAATATTCAGTGTCCAGCCACATATCGGTGGTGGTCTTTTTGCGTATAAGCAAACCAATGGAACAGGTTCAGAATACGATTTTAAATATAAATATAATATGGGAGCTTGGGAAGTAGGTTTAACTCCCAAGTTATATTATCCCATCGTGGAAGATGAATTGTATTGTTACTTGGCGAACGAATTTAATTTCATCAATTTATATGCAAAGGTATGGGATAGTGACAAAGCCGGATCACGCCGTTCAAACAAGTATATGAACTTCTATTATACATGCAAAATCGGGGTACTTGTCAAGACATGGAAACAAAATATGGCGTTTTGGGTAGGTTATACCACATTAGATTTCGCAAATATTATAAATAAGAACAGACCGTATGGAATATCAGCCTATCATAACGAAAAGCCGGGTATCTGCTTCGGTGCAAGTTTCTACTGGTAATAACCGTTTTTTCTGCTTTTTCGAAAAAGAATTATACAATAGTTGTATTTATCCATAAATTATTTGATGAACGGGGGGGGATGCTTTAAGCACCCCCTTTTTTGCTCGTTTCGACCAGCCGGACTTTACAGCCCAAGCATCAGCCCATCGTTGCAGGTTTCCAAATCGTCACTCCACATGGTGTTTCCGTAGAAATTATGGAACTTCAATCAAAACTACTCTGCCGGGTAGTGGAAAAGTGGTTGGAAGACGTGAACTTTGCAGCAGAAAATTAAAACAATAAGGAAATGAAACGATCAATTTTATTTGCTGCCGCTTGTGGTATAATAACAAATGCGTATTCGCAGGATATTACAGGCAAAATAGTAGATGAACAGAATGTACCGCTTTCTTATGTCAATGTGGTACTGCTTTCGCTTCCTGATTCAGCTTTCGTTTCAGGAACCATCAGTGGAGAGAATGGGGAGTTTTCCGTATCAAAGCATACGGAAAAAGGTGATTCCCATTGCTTGAAAATATCTTCAATCGGTTATCGTACCTTAATACTTGATTTGCAGAAAGATAAAGCAGGTACGATTATTCTGAAAGAAGAAAGTACCATGCTCAAAGGGATTGTCGTGAATGGCGAACGTCCGCTTGTAAAGGCTGAAAAAGGAGCTTTAACTTACGATGTAGAGGCTATGGCTGAAAAAAGCACCATTAGCAATGCGTATGAATCCATCACACGCTTGCCCGGTGTGGTGGAGCAAAACGAGAAACTGACCCTGATGGGAGCCGGGGGAGTTACGGTTATCCTGAATGGCAAGCCATCCTCCATGACCAATGAACAGTTAATGAATCTACTGAAGAACACCCCGGTTTCAAATGTTAAAAAAGCGGAGGTTATGTACAACGCCCCAGCCAAGTACAGAGTAAGAGGGGCAGTGATAAATATTGAACTGAAAAAACAAAAATCGGAAGAAGCCTTTGTCCGGGGAGAGATCGGAGGTAATTTTACCCAAGGAGAATATGCCAGAGGAAACGGTAACATGAATCTTTCCTTTGTCGGTAAGAAAATTACGGCAGACATGCTTTATTCCGCTGATTATACAAAGATCAAAACGGCATACGACTTTATATCGCACCATACATTGAATGGCAAGCTGTATGAAGTGGAGCAATATAACAAGGGTTCAAAAAGAAACCTCACGCACAATATCCGCACTTCTCTGGATTATCAGATAGCGGAGAATGACAACCTGAACATGGCTTATACAGCCGCCATTGCTCCGGACATTAAAAGTCTGGAAACTTCAAGCGGTAATCTGTCCGAATCAATAAATGCAAAGACCGGAAATCAGCAGATGCACAATCTCAATTTCGACTATACCTCACACTGGGGAATGAATGTGGGACTTGATTATACCTGCTTCTCTTATCCGAGCATGCAGGACTTTACGAACAAGACCGACAACACCGAGCAGGATTTTCTTGTAAACAGCAGGCAAAGGATCAATCGTTGGAATGTGTATGCCGGACAGACGCATACGTTAGCCAACGACTGGAGTTTGAATTATGGTGTCAATTTCTCATTTGCCGACGAGAAAAGCTCACAGGCATACACTCCACAGGATGGGAAAGATATGTCAGGACTAAATTCCGATACGGACTTGGACGAGAGAACCTATAATTTCTACGGCGGGTTTGAGAAATCTTTTGGTGAGAGCCTTTCACTCTCTTTGTCCGTGGCAGGAGAATACTATAAGCTGGCAGACTATACCCGATGGGCTGTTTATCCTTCCATACAGTTAAGCTATACGCCATCGGCTTCCCATGCGCTTCTATTCTCGTTCTCTTCCGACAAGGCATACCCGGACTACTGGGAAATGCAGGACATCACAAGCTACCTGAATGGATATGCAAAGCTGGTGGGAAATCCGAATTTACGTCCTTCAACCGATTATACGGCTAATTTTACCTATGTCTTGAAAAGCAAGTATATGTTTGACCTTTACTATACACATGTGAAGGATTTGTTTGCCCAATTAGCTTATCAAAGTCCCGATGAACTATCCATGATTTACCAGTCCATCAACTACAACTATGAACAGAATTTCGGTGTTTCGGTGATAATACCCTTTGCAGTCGGTGGTTTTTGGAACTCCCGTATCTCGCTTGACGGTTCTTATTTTAAGGATGTTTGCCATAACTATCACGACATCAGTTTTGAAAAAACGGCATGGAGGGGATTAGCCATAATGAACAACACTTTCAAGCTCGCATCCAGTCCGGCTATCAGTCTGGAATTAAACGGCATGTATGTGACATCTTCCATTCAGGGCATTTATGACCTTTCCTCTATATGGAAAGTCGATGCAGGTCTGAAATGGAGTTTGGCAAACAAGAAAGCCGAACTTCGCTTAAAGGTCAATGATATATTTGACAGTGCGACTCCTGATGCCACGGTCAATTATAAAGGACAGCATTTTGAGATGAACCAACATGCTGACAGCAGGTACTTCTCCATGTCATTCACTTATAAATTTGGCGGCTTCAAATCCAAGGAACATAAGGAAGTCGATACTTCACGATTCGGATATTGAAAATAAAGCAATGGAAAAATCTATTTCTTACATAAATCTCTCTTGGGCAGTGGTGGGCATCATTGATAAAGATGCCCATACTTCCCTTTCATCCATGATGAATGCACATGAACCCGTCAAGGAAACCATTGAAAGGTATGTGTTAGGGTATATGGGATTTTGGAATATTGCGTTTATCAAGAAAGAAATGCTGAACGAGTGCCATGATAAACGCATAATCCAAAAAGCGAAGAAAAGCATAGAGCGGTACGTGACGTCACATCCCCCGGTTGCCACCTTGCCGAAGTTCTACATCGTTTTTCTAAATCAACCTCAAATAGGCTGCGATGCCGACAGCCTCAGTGATGTTTTCTGCATGTAGTTTTTCAAATAGTTTTTTCTTGTGGAACTTTACGGTATTGGCATCTATAAAAAGGGATTCCCCAATTTCAACATTGGACAGACCTTTGACTGAAAGTTGGAGAATTTCCTTTTCACGTTCAGAAAGGATGATTTCAGGCTGTTTCCGCCAACGTTTCCCCTCGAAAGAATACATATAACGGTCTGTACAGGTATTGTCCGAAATAAGCACTTCACCCGAATCTTTATTAGGAGACAGAGATACTGTGCAGAGTGCCAGCCAGACATCACCCTTGTCGCTAAGAAGGATAGGAGTCAGTTTATGGTGGATAAGATATTTATGCCGTTGGGACGTGCATATATGGAAATCATACTCAATAGTCAGTGCAAGCCTCTTTTCCGATGGTTGTTCATAATAAAAGCGGAATCCCGCCTCGTTAATTTCCATCAATTTATGAATTTCTTCGGGAGGAACGACCTCAAAATAGAATCCGTATCCTTTCTCCTTTACCTCTTCCGTTGTACGACCACATAGAAATAACGGATTGGTAGAGACATACAAAAAGTTTTTCCGGTTATAGTCGATAATATATACACTATTGTTCGTAGTACGGGCAATAGCATCTGCCATTGTGATGCAAATCTCTGCTTTTACGTATTCGTTCTCATTAATTTGCAGGTTATTGGGCAATGGCGAGAAAAAAGGCTTCTGTTCTTGTTGCATGTCACTTTTTCATAAATTTACTGCAAAAATAACACATTGCTTTGAATAAACGGTTGATTTCTATTTTAATCAGCTTGTTTTCAGCAACTATATAAAAGCCGAAACAGATAGAGTAAGGCTCATCCGTTTCGGTTTTTATCCATTTATGGGTTGCCTGACCTGTCGGCTCACCCTACATTCTCAATCCCCATTTCCGTTCCTGCCGGATAGCGGAGAAAGAAAAGTCCTGCTTTTCCTACACCATTTACACTTACCATACTCTCCGGGTCTTTCATTAGGCTATGTTGTTATTACTATTTTATAGTTATTCCGGCTGTAGCGCTCTTCTGTTTACTCTAAATAATACTCTATTATATCCTTTATTAGCAGCTTATTCCCCGATTTCCATTGTTGCCAGCCCCGATTCGTTTTTATTGAGTCACCTTGCAACTGTAGTGGCTTTTCGGGCTTAATGTCATCGTCGAGGTAAATTCTGGTAACCATGCGAAGATAGTTTTCCCACGATATGTAATAGTAGTCGAATGGGGTTTTCTCTCTTAGCGGGATGCCATTAATGCGCATCAGGTCAAAGTTGCAGTCGTCTCGTCTTTTGTCTTGAATTTTGCAACTGACAAGCTGTTTGGACGATAAGCATTTTATCCACGCTGTCTTTCCGCTCTCTTCGTTCAGTACGACTTTGAAACTTTCGGCAGTCATTTCCAGCACTCTTAAACGGAGTATTGGAAAACTATAGATCAAACTTTCTATTTCTTCCAGATATTCGTACAGGTTGCTTCCCGGGCTCCAACTCAGGGGCATTAAGGTATCTGACACTGCGGTGTATTGATAATAGAATCGCCCGTCCTGCAGCAGTCGGTATTCGCTGTGAGAATGGTAGGATTGGCGTACACTATCTCTGAAATTGCTGTATTCTTCCCATGTCTTCTTTTCCCTGACTTCCGCTTCCGCTTCGAACATCTCTATATCAAACGGATACTGGTGCAACAGGATGCTGTCTTCCGCCTCTTCGCACAGGGATGTCCGATACAACGGAATAACGGGTTTCTGCTCGGCTATTATTTCCAGAAAACCGATACCCAAAGAAGCATACGTTCCATTTGCGCGCTGATATTGAAAGTTGTCGCCTTGCACAAAAAGCATTGGTCCAGACTCGAAAATAACATCTACAGGTTCTATGTAATCTTCTTCATGGGTTGCATCTGCTGCATGATTTCGCTGCTTGCAAGCCGTCAGGCAAAGAAGCAGCAGCGCTGTCAGTGTAAAAATAGGGGTGTACTTCATACTTTAGTATTAATAGTTTTATCGAATCAGAACTAATTCATCGCTACCCTTGAGAATGCCCCAACGCATTGCTTGTGAACACTTTAGCACGACCATATTCAACAGCCCATTGCAGCGCTTTAAGGTAAGCAAAAAAAGGTCAGCAGATAAAGAAGTATATGCAGAATTATCATCATTTTAGTTTTGTTTCATTGATTCTTTTTATGAGACACGAAATACCTGTTACCAAAAGTAGGTAGATGAATAAGAGACTTTGGAACAACCCAAATAGATAAAAAAAGTCTTCATTTGTATCATACACTTGTAATCTGCTCGATTCCGCATAACACAAATAATATCCCATTCCGGCTAAAGTGGTAGTTACCAATACAATGATAGCTGTCAAACGGCTTTTATAGTTGTGCAGCCACAAGTCAGCTATGATAAATAGCAAGAAACAAGGCAACTGCATTAAAAATACGCCAAGCATCATTCCTGACACATGTTCCGTTTCATGTATCACCTTTAAATATTGGCAATTTAAATAAAGATTCGCACCGAATAGAGTAAAGAATATTACTATTCTCACAAATTGCCTTATCTGTTCTGATTTACTGTGCATTTAATCATTTATTCATTGTTCCCAAGACACCCCACCATTTTATTCCTTTTCGTTTCCCGATCATTTTTTGCTAATCGTTCAAAGTAAGAATAAAGTATCATCCGGCTGTTTTAACTTTAATTGCTCATAAAATACAATTCATAGCATAAGAGGAATCAGCTTATCTGTTCCTTTTCTCATTCCGCACCGATCCGCCGAGTATGCTGTATTATTTTGTAATGGTCGGCAAGCTATTTTTTAACTGAAAAACTATCGGACAAGTCCTACAATAAAGTGATAACAGAAATAACCGCAAACCACAAACTTCAGCAAAGTTCCCAATATGAATCCGATTAATGAGCCGAATCCGGATTTAAGTGCCTGAGAGAATTCCTTATTTCCCAATAGCTCACCAATCATAGCTCCGAGGAAAGGCCCGAGAATAATACCCCAAGGCAAGAAAAGAAGTCCGACTAGCGTTCCGATGATACATCCCCAGTTTCCCCATTTACTACCGCCACTATACTTGCTCCCGAGCATCGGCGAAAAATAGTCCAATACCTGCAACACAGCCACAATCAATAACCATACAATCAATTGTGTCGCAGTATATTCCACTTTATCCGTGAAATGAAGAATGACTAATCCCAAATAAGCAATGGGAGGACCAGGAAGAAACGGAAGGATACAACCTGCCAACCCAGCTATCATACAAAGGGCGCTAATCACAATCAAAATAATGTCCAGCATAGTCTATACATTTTAATATCTGCACAAAAATACAGCAACTTTCAGTAAATACAAGCTAATATCAAGAATTATTTCCGGCCCTTCACCGTTTTTTCTTTTCCAAACCGTACCTTTCTAACCTAAAAACAGTACCTTTGCTAATCATGTATCTAACATACAATATAAAATGAACGACAACAAATTAAAAAACAAACCAGTCCCCTTCAACTATGCCCGCTGCTACAACGAGCAATGTCCGAAAGCCAGCAACTGCCTGCGCCGGGTGGCTGCACTTCTCACTACCGCTGATACTTCTTACATCAGCATTGTAAACCCAATGTGTATCCCGGCAACCGGTACTGATTGCCCCTACTTCCAAACTGCAGAGAAGATACATGTGGCATGGGGTATCAGCCATCTGCTGGACAAAGTACCTTATAAGGATGGAACCAACATGAAACAACAACTGATTGGACATTTCGGAAAAACGCTTTATTATCGCTTTTATCGTGAAGAACGTTTCCTCAGTCCTGCAGACCAAAACTATATCCGCCAGCTTTTTCGCCGGAAGGGTATCACCGAAGAACCGGTCTTTGACAGCTACACCGATGAGTATAATTGGTAAAGCTGCGTTCCAACTAGTTTCTGATATGCTGAAACTTTTAGTTTCAAGCGTTAGAAACCAAAAGTTTCATACGGTGAAACGATTCGTTTCACACCGAGAAACAAACTGTTTCACACCGGGAAACTATTTGTTTCAATGCTTGAAGCACAATATAGAACTAATTGAGCCGCATGGAGGTTTATGAATCTGGATTTGCTCCGCTGTACGAAACGACATACCATAAGGATTATCCGGAGAGATTTAATCATAAAAAGCATACCTATGAGTAATCCCAATTTCACTATTATTGCAGCCACGATTATCACAGTTCTATTCGTCACCGGAATTATAGGGATAACCGGAACAATATTAATTGTGATGATATATAAAGTGGTTACTCATCCGTCGGATATCAGCGTTGCCGGATATATATTGATCGCGCTTGTCCTATATTCCGCTTGGCTGTGCTACAAAATCCTGCATTGGAGGAATATGAAAATCAAGAAGAAGGAAAAGCTAAAGCCTGTTGACGGAAGCCCATTGTTATTCGACAGATTTTCAAGATTTATGTCCTATTTCTGGGTTTGGCTGATACTTTTTTTGCTGAATGGGATTATTGCCAGTTGCATTGTCCTCTCCGCCAACTGGATTACTACTTTGTCGACCGCCGACTGTTACGAGGCAGAGATAACAGGGATGAAAGTTGGAGAATCGGAAGGAAGTAACCGCTCTCGCCGTCGACAATCAACGGGCTTTAGCATTACATCTCATTCGGCGAAGAAAACCTTTACCCCTGTCGTCCGCTTTCAGTCGAAAGAGGGGCTGATTCTGGAACGGGATCTCTATTTTATTTCAGGTAAAACACTCGAGATAGGGAGCAAACTTCCTGTGTATTATAGTCCGCTGACCGATCAGGCTATCTATAAGTCCACTTTCACCTATGGCATGATTGCAGTGGTGACATTGATATCTTTTTTCCTTTTGATGTTGGCACTGGTACTGTTTTCTTATGGACTTTTAGGCAAAGTGCCCAACCGGATACTGGCATTTTGGGATCAAGTAAAACTACGTCTGTTCTATATCGTCATGTTTATGGGTTTGGTAGGGATGACTTGCTTTCTGGGCAACCTCATCTTCGAATGGCTGTCCGGCAAAAGTGAGAATCAGCTTCCGGGTATTGCTATTCTATTTTGTTCTGTCCTTTTCGTCGGTTGCCTGCTCGGAGGAATAGGCATGCTCTGCTACCTTTGTGGCAGAAAGCCTGCATCCCTCCACCAGAACAGAAAGAAAAAGAAGAAACGGTCTAAATGACGGAGACCGAGAGCGATTCTACTTCCGACAGGTGACAGTAGAGGTGATTTACCTTTCAGTTTCCTGCTGCACATCAATGGGCAATAAGCTTTCGTATGTACTCGAATCGCACGGATGCAGTTGTCCGTCTTCTTCCAACACTTTGTATGAGCGGGGAAGACCCTCGATGTCGTATTCCACACTACCCGTAAGTCTTCCCATACGATAAATCTCCACCTTATATATATGGTCTGTGCCGGGATAATACATCACGGCTTTCCCATGCGCCTGGTTATCCTTATATTGGGCGGTGCTTGACAGGCGACCATCCGTGAATTGGGAGATGAGTATCAAAGCCCCATCTTCATATTCCATCCTGTTGTGTATGTCATTGATATAAGAGTCTATGAGTGCTATCTTTCCATCACTGTCATATCGCGTCCTGCTTTGCAGACGTTCTTTTCCATCGGGGTAAACAACAAAGTACAGAGTCGAATCGGACGGTTGGTCTGCCTTGCACACCTCTTCCAGTCTACCTGTCAGTATGCTGTCGGTGTATATCCACGTTGTGCACCGTCCGTCTTTCATCCCATGCTTATAGTTCCAAACGGAAAGTGTGTCTCCCCTTTGGTTCCATGCAGTGGCGGTTCCTTCTCTTTCGCCATAGGCAGCTATCCCCGAGAAAGATTGTTGTCCGTTCTCGAACCATTCGGAATGCTCACCGTGAGCAACTCCTTTACGCCACCCGATTCTGCGACGCAGGTTGCCATTGGTGTAATAGTCCGTTTGTATTCCGTCGACATATCCCTTGACGTCATATCCGACGGTGCGCCACAGGGTGCCATCGGGATAGAAGTAGCTCACCACTCCCTCTTTGACAATGCCTTTGCGGAAATGTCCCAAGGCGTAACAGTCATCAAAATGGACTTTGTAGAACCCATTGATGAGTACGGATTTGGTTCCCTTGTTATTGTATCTCCACCAGACTTGCCGCCCGTTTTCGTCCGTCTTGATGTATGCTTTGCGAGCTGTTTTTTGCGCCGGAAGCATCATAGCGATGCTTCCCAGTATCAATAGGATAATGATTCTTTTCATTGATGGACGATATTGGTTTGACTATCTTTTTTAATTTTCTCGATGGTTTGTCCTTTTTTCAGGATAATGGTTTTAGGGAAATTGCTTCTGTAGTCCAGAAAGCTGATTTCAGGATTATGAGTCAGGTCTATCTTCTTTATCATCGTTTTGTTCAGATATAGAAAGATAAGCTTCGGGTTTTGAGACAGAGACAGTTTCCTGATCGGGTTTTTACTGCAACTCAACCGGGTCAGCCGGGGATTCTCTTTTACATCAATTTTTTCTATTTTGTTTCCATCACAATATATATTTTCGATCTTCGGATTGTGTCGGACGTCCAGCGAGGACAACAAGTTGTTTTGACAATATATACCCTCCAGCTTGGTATTCTTGCTAACATCCAGTGAGGTGATGTAGTTTTCAGAGCAAACCAGATAAGACAATTCGCTGTTTTTACTGATGTCCAGTTTGATTAATTTATTATCCGAACAATCCAGATTATCCAGTTTGGTATTTCCCGACACATCCAGTTGAGTGAGGTCATTACCATACCCCTGTACCCTCTTCAAAGCGGGACATTTTGTGATGTCCAGTTCCGTTAACCGATTTTCTCTGAAGAGCAGCAACTCCAAATTAGGGCATATCCCGATAAGTAGCTCCTTCAGTCTGTTTTCATTGCACTCCAAGGTCACTAACAACGGATTATTTAGTATTTCCAATATCGATAGATGATTCTTTTCACAATCCAGTGTTTCCAAATCCTCGCATCGGCTTACATCGAGGTCCGATATCTCGTTGTTGCGAATAATGAGAGTGCGTAACCGGATACAGTCTCTCACGTCTAACGAATGCAAACGGCAGTCGGGCACACTTAGCAGTTTCATTTCACTGCACCCCTTGACACTTAGTTTCACCAATGGGTTACCAAATGCCACAACGGTCACTATTCGGTTATTTCCGCTCAAGTCGAGGCTGTTTAGTTTGTTTTTGGCACAATACAATGTCAGTAGATTGGTGAACTGTTCAATTCCATCCAATGACCGGATGCCCTGATTATTACACCTTATTTCGGTAATCCTTTCAGCTTCCCGGCGGTTTATTTCTCCATCCTTGTTCGCATCGAAGTGTTCAACGAGATATGCTTTGAACAACGTATCAGGTATCAGAACAATGTTTTTGTCTTGGGCTGTCAAAGACAAAGACAGTGAAAGTAGTGTCAGTGCGAGAATGAGCATTCTCATATTATTCTTAATTAAGTGGTTGTATCCTTTTATTAGGATGCAAAGATAATTGATTAGGCTATGCGAACAAGCCTATGTTGCTAAAAAATAATCGGAAAGCACGAAAAAGACGGTTTCCTTTTGGGCTTCGAGTTGTCGCAGTCGGTTCTGTTCATCAAACGCGGCTTTGCCTTCAGATGGTGTTTGTGAGTTGCCATAAACTCCATGGAGAGGATACTGAGCAGTGGAGAAAGCTCTAATTTCATGGCTTACCAGTGATGACACCTATCACCGATAAATTTCCCGAACGTTACACACATCCCGACTACCGAGCCGACTGGTTTTCGGTTCTGTCGGTATCCAGATCGAACCGATACAACAAAGAGATATGCTACAGTTATGCAGACGAGGCTCTGTGGCTCGAATACAGATATTTCAACTCTTGTTCAGGCGACGAATACCAGAGTATGGCCGGACAAACATTCAATGACGGAAATTTTGCTACTACACTCGATGGACGTATTTTTCTGGCAAGTGGGAAAATCAAAAAACTTGCGCGAACCAAGAGCGATGATTTTATCGCACGACTAAGTAAGCGTTATGGTGAACCTATACATACAGTGGAGTTTTTTCTGCGGTAATTACGTAATTACGATCTTTATACATGGACGTTGGAAGACCGGATATTAAATATGCAGTCGTTGCTACCGATGAAAGCAACATTCTGAAAATGGAAGTGAAACACAATAAGGACGGTGAACTGACCGATTTGCGCGAAGGTAAGCGCAGGAGTCATCTTATAGGCTGTTTCTTTGTGATAGACGCCGTATGGAAAGATCGTTTTCTCACACACGTTCACGCAGTGATAGGAGATTTCTGTTACTGTAAATAAATTCTTTTAAGTACATGACAAAATTTTGAATATATCAAACCTCTCTTTACACTAATGATTTAGCAATACGTTTGCAATCTCTTCTAAGCCATACTTGAAGATGCTTTTTGCTTTTCTTCCATGCTTTAGTATTCTTATCGGTTTTATCATCAGATTTTTGTATATTCCCACTAGATAAGCCCATGTAAATGCTATGATCATTACGGCAAATAATCTTTCAATTCTATCTAAGCGCGTCAGATGCGTATTTTCAATATTGAATCCACTGGACTTCATCGCCCTGAAACAGGTCTCAATTTGCCACCTTTTTTTATAGGAGGCAAGTGCTTTTTCCGGCTTGTTGTACGACACAAGAATCTGTAATTCGGGGTTTCCCTCTTGATTCTTTAATCTAGCTCCACTAAGATAACACAGCTGATTGTTTACGTAATAGATACGTGTCAGCACCATACTTTGCTTTAATTGCAAGTGGTTGAAGACCCCAAAAGCCTTGAATACCTAATACCAAAGCATTTATAGCAGTAGTGCCGAACTGCCAGTTGGTTCTATCCATAGAAAGGGTATAGGGACCTTTATGGGGAAGCAGTGACATGATTAAGCGCGCGATTATATCAAAGTCCAGTACATAAGCGAACATGAAGCGTTGGATTCTACGCATGCAAGATAGAGCTTCGGAACCACTTTCAAAAGCTGTAGAAAGCTTATAGAAACTCACGGTTTGAACCTTGCATAACGCTAAAATAAGAAGCGAGATAAACTTTATTCGAGCCAAATTCATACTTTCGCCGAAAAATACATTCAACTTGTCGAATAAATCACTATGTTTGTAGGGAGCCTTAGGATTAGTCATCATATAAAAAGCTGTCAAACTTTTCTTTAAAGATACTAATTTCTAAGGCTTTACACAAGGAAATTGACTAATAATTACATGATTATCAATTGATTATTTATTTTTGTCATGTACTGAATAAATTCTTATAATTATGGAGTTCGTTTTTTTATTGGGAGTAGTTTGTTTTATCTTCTTTCTGTTGGTTATAAGTCATTTATTTGCCGACACTGCCGATGAAAGTAATCTGAGTTGGAAACAACGGTTCTGGGTTGTTGTTAATTTATTGGTTTGGGCTTACGAATTCTTTTTTCTGGCAGTCATTCTAGGAGGTATAAAGGGGCTGAATGTCCATTTCGGAGGCGGATTGGGAGATTTATTATATACCATTCTACTTACAGGTATGGTGCTGCTACATATTATTTCGCTTACGGTTTTTGCATACAAGCGACTGCGTATTCTATTTTTCATCATTCTTGTGTGCCTGCCTATAAATCTTTTGATTATGATGCACTTGGATGCAGCACGGGGGAATGAGGAGAACGGTTATATGACCGGAGGGAATTGTACAGGTTTATACTATGACGCGAAGGCGAATTGGCAGCGTGAAAAGTGTCAACAAGAACTTGAAGAGGCGAAGTCTGATTCCGTCACAGAACTCGATTGGTTTCTACATAGTGCCGAGCGTGGATATTGATGAATCGGCGCAAGAATTACTTCTGGAAAACAAACAAGCATGGTAGTTCATCTTAGGATGTTGCCAACTCTTATTTGCTTTTCTGCTTCTTGGTTTCGTTGAAAGTAGCCAACATTTTATGGATCATTCTACCATTAAAAAGGGCAAACACTCCGTAAACAATGATCATGGCAAGCCAAATGAGTGCCATTTTAAGTGCGGGAACACCGCTGAAACAGAGAATCGCTTGCGTAATAAATCCGAAAAACGTATATCCTACGGCTAATGCAGCCAAAGAACTGCTTGCCACCGGCCCTACCTTGATCCGCAGTATTCGAAACAAGAGATACAAGAGGAGCGAGAATAAAGGTACGCCAAATGCAGCAGATGCAATTACAATCACCTGAGAACCATCGTTTTGCAGATAATTGAGAATGTCAGAAACGAATGCCGTCATATTTTTTCTCCTCTTCAGATATGTGCAACAATGGTTTGTCTGTATATCTCATCGGACGGGCAAACAATAAGGCGGGCATTTCGTGAATGCCGATATTATACATATTCACGCTCTCATTGTAGAGTTCACGGCGGTCGGAAAGCATATCTTCCAACTTCGATACCCGGAGTTGAAGCGTATGGAAACTCTCCGTGGCTTTCAGCTCGGGATAGTTTTCCGAAACGGCGAAAAAGGAATGGAGCAGTTTGCCGGCTTCATTAGCCAGTTGTACTTTTTCGTCGGAAGAGCGAGCCGAAAGAAAAGCTGTCCGCAGCTCCGTAAGCTGTTTTAATAACGATTCTTCATACCCCCGTGTTTCTTTTACCACAGCAATGAGGTTGGGTATTTCATCCACACGCTGCTTCAATATCACATCGATATTGGCAAAGTTTTTATCCACATTATGTTTCAGCATAATCAGCCGGTTGTAAACGGCAATGCCTCCCGAGACAGTGCCGACAACGATAATTCCTAAAATAACGAGAGCAATAATAATTCCCATAGTTGTTGATGTTTAAAGATGATTGTTTTTTTTCTTGGGTAGCCTTGCTTTAGAAAGGCAAAGCAATATGCAGTTTTCCGTCGACATATTCAATGTGTAAAAGCAGTATCAGCGAAACGATAATGCCAAACACGGAAGTATAAAGAATCAGGGCGTCGATAAGCGGCTTCGAGCGGTTGTATTTGTTGAGCGCCTGTGAAGGCATGAGGGCATACACTTTTTTCACTTCTTCGTACCGGAACACCGTTTGCCCTCCTCGTGTGTCTGCCATCCCGATAAGTAGTACTTGATTGTCGGGCAATAACAATCGTTGCGTGTATCGCTTCCCGCCTTTTTCATACTGCCGGTTAATGGGCAAACACAAAAGATTCAGCTTCTCAGGGGTAACGTCTAATACGCCCGTTTGGTCCTGAAGCGAAAACACATTGCATTTGTTCTCGCTGTGAACGGTGGTGTACGAAGTTCGTCCCTCGTTGTGCTCTATCTTTTCTACCTCATATTGGTAGGCAACGCATTCGGTATCACCGATAGGAGCCAAAAGGCTTTCTTTCAACACAACGTTTCCTTCCACCTCGGCAAGCCCCATAGCCACAGAGCGTATGGGAGAGGTAGGCAGTATGGCCTGTAGACGCATAAAACGACGGTCTCCTCCGGGATTCCTCAACACGAAAAGGGGGATGATAATGAACCCCAGCAAAAAAATGAGCGGTAACGAGACTCCCATAATAAACATAATAGCGAGCACGGCGATAATCCCCGATACGTATTTGCCTGTTACCTTACCCACAGTGAAGGCGGTCATCTTCTTCCCGGCGCGTTGGTATTCTACTTTGGTTGCTTTCAGTTTCATCACCAAAGGCATTATGGTAAAGCCGACAATGCCCAACACAAAAGTAAGTACAAAAAGAGCCAAGAGCGCAAATATTCCCCAATCTGGTTTTATAACCTCAAAAAGGCATACAAGAGTTGGTTCCAGCACTGCGAAAAGCCATTTAGGTTTATATGTCCAATGATACAGTCCTTCCAAAATAAAACAATGGAAAAACGATATCACAACCGAAAATAGCATCAGAAAAAGAATCACTCCAACATTTACATCGCCCCAATCTGCCAAAAAAATAATAAGTTCCTTCATTTACAAAACGTTTTTGGTATTCAGCTTTTTCTTACTTTTAAAGACGCAAAGGTAATATAAAAAATGAGACTGAGATGAAAAGTTCATCAATTGGGCAACCGATTGGTGGTTATTTTTAGTTTTCTCCTACCTTAATTATTTATTCATCCAATATGCAATAAAAACAAAACGTTGCAAATTTCCGTCCACGTTTGCCCTGTTTACATAAATAAAAACTATCTTTGCGTTTCAGAATCCCGAAAGACGAAAGAAATGGAGCAAATAGACAACCTAAAAGAGCTTATCAATCAGGGGGATGTGGACACAGCGATTAAGCAATTGGACCAGCTTCTCCAGGACACTTCTGTCGAAAAAGAGAAAGATACTCTTTACTATTTACGGGGAAATGCCTACCGAAAAAAAGGAGATTGGAAGCGGGCACTGGACAACTACCAGTATGCCATCGAGCTCAATCCGGACAGCCCTGCCGTTCAGGCCCGGAAAATGGCAATTGATATCCTCAATTTCTACCACAAAGATATGTTTAATCAATAATCGAACTCAAAGATAACGTAATAAAATAAAGATTATGGCAAAAATCAAAGGAGCAATCGTAGTCGACACGGAGCGTTGCAAAGGATGCAACCTGTGTGTAGTGGCATGTCCGCTCGATGTAATCGCCCTCAATAAAGAGGTAAATATGAAAGGCTATAACTATGCCTGGCAAGTAAAAGAAGATACCTGCAACGGATGCAGCTCGTGTGCAACGGTTTGTCCGGACGGATGTATTTCAGTGTATAAAGTAAAAGTAGAATAAAAGAAAAGAATATGGCAGAAGAAGTTGTATTAATGAAAGGAAACGAAGCCATCGCCCATGCAGCTATCCGCTGCGGTGCGGATGGATACTTCGGATATCCTATTACTCCCCAATCGGAAGTGTTGGAAACGCTGGCCGAACTGAAACCGTGGGAAACAACCGGCATGGTAGTACTCCAGGCAGAAAGTGAAGTGGCAGCTATCAATATGGTATATGGAGGTGCAGGTAGTGGAAAAATGGTTATGACATCATCCTCAAGTCCTGGTGTAAGTCTGAAACAGGAAGGTATCTCTTACATCGCAGGTGCCGAACTTCCTTGTCTGATTGTGAATGTGATGCGTGGCGGTCCCGGACTGGGAACCATCCAACCGAGCCAGGCAGACTACTTCCAGACTGTAAAAGGTGGTGGTCATGGTGACTACAGACTGATAGCACTCGCACCGGCATCCGTACAGGAAATGGCGGATTTCGTAGCACTGGGATTCGAATTGGCATTCAAATACCGTAATCCGGCTATTATTCTTGCTGATGGTGTGATCGGACAGATGATGGAAAAAGTAGTTCTTCCTGTTCAAAAAGCACGCCGCACGGAAGCGGAAGTAATCGAACAATGCCCATGGGCTACTACCGGAAAGGCGAAAGGCCGCAAACCGAACATTATCACTTCTCTGGAACTGAAACCGGAAGCAATGGAAATCAACAACCTCCGCTTCCAGGCCAAGTATCGTAAAATCGAAGAAAACGAAGTACGTTTTGAAGAAATAAACTGCGAAGATGCAGAATATCTGATCATCGCCTTTGGTTCAATGGCACGCATTGGCCAAAAAGCAATGGAACTGGCTCGTGAAAAGGGTATCAAAGTAGGTATTCTGCGTCCGATCACCTTGTGGCCATTCCCGACAAAGGCAATTGCCTCTTATGCTGATAAAGTAAAGGGCATGCTTGTTACGGAACTGAATGCCGGACAGATGATTGAAGATGTCCGCCTGGCTGTTAACGGTAAAATAAAGGTAGAACATTTCGGACGCCTCGGCGGTATTGTGCCCGACCCGGATGAAATTGTAACTGCCTTGGAAGAAAAAATAATGTAATTAGACGATTAGACTATTTACGATTTACGATTAAAGTAACTATGGTAAGTCGCAAAATAATCTTAATCGTAAATCGTAAATAAAAAATAGTAAATAAAGCGATGAATCCCGATAAAATAAGAAACGTACTGAATATCCTCTTTATGATATTGGCCGTCGCAGCCATCATCATCTATTTTGTAGCCAAAGAAGATTTCAAAATGTTTATCTACGTATGCGGCGCGGCAATCTTTGTCAAGCTGATGGAGTTTTTTATACGGTTCACCAACAGATAAGGAGAAGAAGTTATGACTAAAGAAGAAATAATCAAACCCGAGAATCTGGTTTACAAAAAACCGACTCTGATGAACGATAACGCCATGCACTACTGTCCGGGCTGCAGTCACGGCGTGGTACACAAACTCATTGCCGAAGTAATAGAGGAAATGGGCATGGAAGATAAAACAGTGGGAATCTCTCCGGTAGGATGTGCGGTTTTCGCCTATAACTATCTGGACATTGACTGGCAAGAAGCAGCACACGGGCGCGCTCCTGCTGTGGCAACCGCTGTCAAACGCTTGTGGCCGGACCGTCTCGTATTTACATACCAAGGCGACGGTGACTTGGCCTGTATCGGTACAGCTGAAACCATACATGCTTTGAACCGTGGCGAAAACATTACGATTATCTTTATCAACAATGCCATCTATGGTATGACAGGTGGTCAAATGGCCCCGACTACACTGGTAGGAATGAAGAGTTCGACTTGTCCTTACGGACGTGACGTGGAACTTCATGGCTATCCGCTGAAGATTACTGAAATCGCTGCCCAATTGGAAGGAACCGCTTACGTAACCCGCCAGTCCGTACAATCCGTACCGGCTATCCGCAAAGCTAAGAAAGCAATCCGTAAGGCGTTTGAGAATTCCATGAGCGGTAAAGGTTCCAACCTGGTGGAAATCGTTTCTACTTGCAGCTCCGGCTGGAAGATGACTCCCGAAAAAGCAAACAAATGGATGGAAGAACACATGTTCCCATTCTATCCGCTAGGTGATTTAAAAGATAAAGAATAACGCTAAAAGTCAACAGAACAATGAAAGAAGAAATTATTATAGCAGGCTTCGGTGGACAAGGCGTATTGTCTATGGGTAAGATTCTGGCATATTCCGGTCTGATGGAAGGCAAAGAAGTGAGCTGGATGCCGGCTTATGGTCCTGAACAACGAGGTGGAACGGCCAACGTTACAGTTATTGTAAGCGACGACAAGATATCTTCACCGATTCTAAGTAAATATGATGCTGCCATCATTCTGAACCAGCCTTCACTCGAGAAGTTCGAAAGCAAAGTGAAACCCGGCGGTATCCTGATTTATGACGGTTACGGAATTATCCACCCTCCTACTCGCAAGGATATCAAAGTATATCGTATTGACGCAATGGATGCAGCCAACGAGATGAACAATGCCAAAGCATTCAACATGATCGTACTTGGCGGTTTATTGAAACTTCGTCCGGTTGTAACTTTGGAGAATGTGGTTAAAGGATTGAAGAAAACCTTGCCGGAACGCCACCACCACTTGATTCCTATGAACGAGGAAGCTATCAAGAAAGGGATGGAGTTAATCCGTGAGGTTTAATAAATTAAAAATTAAGAATTGAGAATTAAGAAATAATTGCTCGCCAAGTAAAGGATGCAACATATTTTTCAATTCTCAATTCTCAATTCTCAATTAAAGTAAGTATCTTTGCCTCCAATTATGAGACGAATCTTACTATTATATATATTACTTTCCGTTATAGGTTTGACGACTGTTCAGGCACAGTTCGATAATGGTCGCCAGAGAGTAGACGAAAACGGATACGACCAATACGGAAATCAGGTAGACCCTGCCATGATTCCGGACAGATTGGATAGTGCAAATGTCGAAGTACAGGGATTGCCTCCAAAATTGTATATGTGGCGTATCAAAAACCAGTTGGGCGACCGGACCATAGTACCGGCAGATACAGCCTTTCATCATTTCCAGAATTCAAACCTGACCGAAGGACTTACCGGACATTACAATTATCTGGCCAATATGGGTTCTCCCCGTATGTCACGCATCTTCTTTGACCGCCGTGACCCGGAACCGACTATTTTCATGGAGCCTTTCTCCAGTTTCTTTATTCGTCCTACGGAATTTAATTTTACCAACAGTAACGTACCTTATACGAATCTGACGTATCACAAAGCCGGTAATAAAGTGAACGGGGAAGAGCGTTTCAAATCTTACTTCTCTGTCAATGTAAACAAGAAACTGGCTTTCGGCTTTAATATAGATTACCTGTACGGACGAGGATATTACAATAATCAGAATACGGCGTATTTTAACGCAGCTGTTTTCGGTAGCTATATCGGCGACAAATATCAGATGCAAACTATATACAGCAACAATTACCTGAAAACAAACGAAAACGGAGGTATTGAGGACGACCGCTATATCACTGCACCGGAAGAAATGGCGCAAGGTCAAAGAGAATATGAGTCAACCAATATTCCTACCGTACTAAATGCAACGACCAACCGTAACCATGACTTTTATGTCTTCCTGACCCAACGATATAATCTGGGATTCAGTCGTGACATACCACAGGCTGAAAATGACACCACTCCCGCCAAACAGGAGTTTGTCCCCGTTACCAGTTTTATACACACCATCCAGGTAGAACGGGCACGGCATACCTTCAACTCGAATGATGATATGCGCGAGAAGAATTATTATCAAAACACTTATTTAGACCCAGATAATCCTACGGCCAGAGACAGTACCACCTATGTAGGAATCAAGAATACCATAGGTATTGCTCTATTGGAAGGCTTTAATAAATATGCCAAAGCCGGATTGACGGCATTCGCTTCCTATAAAATCAGCAAGTATACATTGATGAATATGGAAGGAAATCCGTTGCCCGACAAATACAACGAAAATGAAATATTTGTTGGAGGAGAATTATCCAAACGTGAAGGAAATGTACTTCATTACCATGCTATCGGAGAAGTGGGATTGGCAGGAAAAGCCATCGGACAATTTAATGTAAAAGGAGATATTGACCTGAACTTCCCGTTATGGAAAGATACCGTCAGTCTGATAGCCCGTGGTGAAGTCAGCAATAAGCTTGCTCCTTTCTATATGCGCCATTATCATTCCAAGCATTTTATGTGGGACGACGATATGGACAAGGAATTCCGTACCCGTATTGAGGGGGAATTGAGCATTGCACGTTGGAGGACACGCCTGAAAGCAGGAGTTGAAAACATCAAGAACTATACTTACTTCAACCAAGAAGCAACACCAGAACAGAACAGCGGAAGTATACAGGTATTATCTGCAAGTCTTAATCAGGACTTCAAGTTGGGAATCTTCCATCTGGACAATGAAGTGACCTGGCAGAAATCCAGTGACCAGACTGTACTTCCCCTACCTGATCTCTCGCTATATCATAACTTCTATATGCAGTTCAAACTGGCGAAGAAAGTACTTAGTGTGCAATTGGGAGCCGACGTGCGTTATTTCAGCAAATACAATGCACCTGCCTATATGCCGGCCATTCAGAATTTTCATCTGCAACCGACAGACGACCAAGTACAGATAGGAGGTTATCCGATTGTGAATGTATATGCAAATTTACATTTAAAGCGTACACGTTTCTATGTAATGATGTATCACGTGAACCAGGGCATGAGCAGTCCGAATTACTTTTTGTCTCCGCACTACCCCATCAACCCACGTGTGCTGAAATTCGGTCTTTCATGGAATTTCTATGATTAACAAAAACTATACGGCTTATGGTATCACGCCCCAAATTGAGACTGTTCAGATATTTAGTGCCAGTGATTGTTGTATTGGCATTTATCTCCTCTTTCCGTCAATGCGGCAAGCAGGAAAAACCTGCGGGACATCCGCGTGATTATGCTGCCATTGCCAAAGAGGGTATCATACGTGTAGCCACTGAATATAATTCCATCAGTTTTTATGTAGACAGTGACACTGTTTCCGGTTTTCATTACGAACTGATCCAGGCATTCGCCCGGGACAAAGGGCTCAAAGCCGAAATAACACCTATCATGAGTTTCGAAAAGCGGTTGGAAGGATTAAGCGAGGGACGTTATGATGTGATTGCTTATGGCATATTAGCCACCAGCAAGTTAAAAGACTCTCTGCTTCTCACCTCTCCCATTTTCCTCAACAAGCAAGTGCTGGTGCAACGCAAAGAAACTGGAGAGAATGATTCGCTCTATATCCGTACCCAGCTGGATTTAGCCCAGCGAACACTTCATGTCGTAAAAGGTTCTCCTTCTATTTTGCGTATTCAGAATTTAGGCAATGAGATCGGAGACACGATCTATATCAAAGAGATTGATAAATACGGTTCCGAACAATTGATATCAATGGTAGCGCATGGAGACATCGACTATGCCGTTTGTGACGAAAGTATCGCACTGGCAGCAGCAGATTCGTTGCCGCAAATAGATATTAATACAGCTATCAGCTTCACGCAGTTCTACTCATGGGCAGTCAGCAAACAATCCCCCGCCTTACTCGATAGTTTGAATACATGGCTGGATAAATTCCAAAAGGAAAAGGAATACCAAAAGATTTATAAGAAATACTATGATAAAGAATAACCTTATTTCTATTACACAAAAACTTCGATTCCACATACGTTCATTTTCTTTTATTGCTTTCCTGATTCTCCTGACTATCTGCTTTCCACGGACCCATGCCGCAGAAAGCGGGATATTCAATTTCTCGAATATCAATCTCAAGAATGGCTTGTCGCAACTATCAGTCCTTGCCATTGCCCAGGACTCCAAAGGGTATATCTGGTTTGCAACCCGCAATGGATTAAACAAATACGACGGGGAGAAATTCACTGTATACAAGCATGATAACGATGATCCTCATTCATTGTCGGACAATCATATCACCTGCCTGTTGCCGGACGATGCAAATGATGGATTGTGGGTAGGCACCAATAACGGGCTTAATTATATCAATCTCAAAACCAATCAGATTACCAAATATCAAACGGACGATTATCCAAGCATGGCAGGAAACAACATTGCCGTTCTTCAATTTGACCAGTCCGGAAATCTGTGGGTTGGTACCCGAACAGGGTTATGTATATGGTACCCCCGTTCCGGGGAATTCAAGAAGAAATATTCCGACCATATCCCGGAGAATGAAGCAATCATGCAGCTTTATATTGATGCAGAAAAACGGCTTTATATTGGTACCCACCGTCACGGATTATTTATCTGTACGCCTGAAATGGAGTTGATTCAGCAACTCAATAAAAGCACACTGCCTGCCCTGTCGGACGACGCAATCAGTTGTATTTTCGAAGACTCCCGGCATCAGATATGGATAGGAACAGAAACCAGGGGACTGAATAAATGGAACCCGAAGACCAAAGACTTATCCATCTACAATCAGAAAAACAGCGGACTGACAAATGACTATATCCGTTGCATCACCGAGCAGGACCAGAAATTGATTATCGGGACGTTTGACGGACTTAGTATTCTGGATTTAAGAAACGATGATATATCCAAGTACAACCGGTTCGATGCCAACCAGAACAGCCTAAGTCATTTTTCCGTCCGCAGTATCTACATCGACCGGGAAAAAACGCTCTGGGTAGGTACCTACTCCGGTGGTGTGAACTACTATAACCCGCTCAATAACCGATTCATCTTTTACCATCCGGTAGAGAATAACAACCAGAAGTTATATAATATCTTTGGCACGATGGTGTATGATTCCACTTCATTGTGGATTGCAACAGAGGGAGGAGGATTAATGCAGTTCGATCCCATCACCAAGAAATATACCAACTTCCTGATTGAACAGACCTCCCAAGGATTGTTCAACAAGAACATCATCAAATCCCTGTTACTGGACGGAGATTACATCTGGTGTGGCACAAGTACCGGAGGAGTCTATAAATTCCATATTCCCTCCAGAAAGTTCACATTAGTATATTCATTCGACCGGGAAAAAAATATAGCTATCTATACTTTTTATAAAGATGCAGAGAATAATCTATGGATTGGAACGACAGCCGACAAAGGACTGGTGAAACTGTCTCCGGACGGAAAAATCACGAATCAGTTCCCGTATGGCAAAGAGAAGAAGGAGTTTGTCAACTTTACCAGTCTCCGGAGTTTCCTGCCACTGAATGCCCATACCTTTCTGATAGGAACCCGGTCGTTCGGGCTCTACGAATATGATATGCAAAAAGGAACGGTGCTCCGTTGCAATATGTCAGAGACAAATCCCAATCAGAAACTCGAAAATAACTACATCACTTCCATGGTGCGCAAAGCGAACGGCGAAATCTGGTTCAGCACTTTCGGAGGAGGAATATACCTGTATAAACAAGGAACAGGCGTCGTCAAACATATTGGCAAGAAAGAGGGGCTACCCAATAATGAGGTATATGCCATGGTGGAGCACAATAATAACTTATGGATTAGTGTCGATAAGGAAATAGCCGAGCTGAATACCAAGACCGGGCAGATACGTAGTTATGACTGTTTTGTCGGTTCTGAAACGTTGGAGTTTACACCGCAGGGAGTCATCAGTCTGCCCCACGGTGAGATCTACTTTAGCGGAAGCAATGGTTTCCTTTCTTTTACCCCCGGCTCTCTCCTAAAGAATAACACCATGCCGCCGGTAGTACTGACCCAACTGACCGTAAACAATAAGGTTATCACACCGAATGATGATACTCATCTGCTGGATAGTGCCCCGGATGATACACAAACATTGGTACTTGCCTACAATCAGAATAATTTTTCCATTGCATACAGTGCCTTGAACTACATTCTGCATAAACAGAACCAATATGCCTATAAACTCTCCGGTCACGACGAAGACTGGAATTACGTAGGTAGTCGTAAAGAAGCATTCTATACCAACATCGCTCCGGGAAAATATACATTCCAGGTCATAGCATCCAACAATGACGGCGTATGGAATGAAACCGGAAAGAAAATGGAAATCATCATTCGCTCTCCGTGGTGGGGAACGCCACTGGCCTATATTCTCTATGTCCTATCCGCATTGGGAATCATGTTTACTATCGGCTATTATATGTACAGTAAGCATAAACTGGAACTGGACTTGCGCATGAAGCAAATGGAAAAACAACGCATGGAAGAATTCCATCAGACAAAGCTACACCTGTTCACCAACTTCTCGCATGAGTTACGTACTCCACTGGCACTTATCATCAGTCCGTTGGAAGAGTTGATGAAACGGGCAGAAGTTCCCCAGTTTATCAGAACACAACTGGAAATGATTCTGAAAAATGCCCGCCGATTATTACTTCTCGTCAATCAATTGATGGATTTACAGAAGAACCAGAGTGGTAATCTTACTCTCCAACTGTCTCAAAGCGACCTGAATGCTTTCCTGCTCGAAATATTCTATACATTCAGGCAGATTGCCGAAAGCAAACGGATTCACTTTGAATATCAGGCCTCTCAAGGTGAGGTGACAGCCTGCTTCGATCAGGGCTTACTCGAAAAAGCTGTTTTCAATTTATTGTCGAATGCTTTCAAATTCACAGTACCGGGAGATACGATCACTCTGCGTTTATTGCTGATTACAGATATAGACACTCTCCGCCAAGAACATAGCGACTGGCTATCGGAACATTCTCCGCTTATCACCTCCCATCAGGGAAGTTATTTAGTGATTCAGGTAGCAGATACGGGAAAAGGAATTCCAGAAGATGAACGTACCCAAATCTTCACTCCCTTCTACCAGGTTGGTCACACGACAGGTAGCGAGAATATGAATGGCACAGGTATCGGATTAAGCCTGACTCAATCTGTTGTTCATCTGCATCACGGAGAAATTGGAGTCACAGCCAATACCCCCAAAGGAAGCGTATTCACTATCCTATTGCCAAACCACACCATGACAGAAGAAGAGGTAGCGGATGCCGTTGTTCTCCCGGAAGAAACCAATGAACAAGTAGAAAAGGGTATGTCCGGAGCCATTGATTCCGAAAGCACCGTTTCCGGAGCCACTCCATCCCTACCCGGCAAAACAGTTCTATTGGTAGAAGACAACGAAGAGATACGAAGTTACGTAAAAGGACACTTGGAACAATATTACCATGTACTGGAAGCCGACAACGGTTCGGATGCTTTTGAAATTGTCCTGAAAGAATTTCCCGACCTAGTGGTGACGGACATTATGATGCCCGGTATCGACGGACTGGAACTTTGTTCACTTATCAAGAACAATTTGCAGACAGGACATATTCCCGTTATTCTACTCACTGCCCGCACGATGGTGATGCATGTCAAAGAAGGATTCTTGTCGGGAGCAGACGATTATGTAGTCAAACCATTTAATATTGATGTCCTGCTGGTACGTATCTACAATCTTCTGGCACAGCGGGAGAAGCTAAAATCCGTATATAGCAAAAACTTCTCCCTGCAATCCATGGGAATTGAAGTGGAAACGACCTCCGCCGATGAGAAATTCATGCAGAAACTATTCAAAATCATTGAAAAGTATCTCACTGACCCCGATTTGAAAGTAGACAAAATCTGTGAAGAGATGGGATTCAGCCGGAGCAACCTTTACCGGAAACTGAAAGCTATCACCGACCTGCCGTTGAATGACCTTATCCGTCATAAACGTTTGGAAATAGCTACACAAATGCTGAAGCAAACAGAAATGAACATTACCGAAATTGCAACGGCTACGGGATTCAGTACTCTTGCCTATTTCACGAAATGTTTCAAATCAGCTTACGGTGTTTCTCCATCGGAATATCAAAAGTCACATTCAGGCCATACAGATATTGATACCATCCGGAAATAGCCGATTTACAAAATCGTCCCAAACAATAAAAAATGTCCCAACAAGGCTTACAGAGCGGTTTTTTTTATTTGTTTGGGATGAAAATGCAAACATCTGGCATCATTAGACAAACCGATTCTACTCTGTTTCCATACATTTGCAATGTTGTTCTACTTAATATAATCATATGGAAACAAAGATTAAAAACTACTTGTTGGTCTTCGGACTTGGAATCATCACACTTACCAGTTGTAATCACTCTAAAGAGCAAGATATCGTTGCTTCTAACTTCGCATTTGCCGAACAGCAATTAAAATACGCACTGACTCAAATAGACGAGGCACGTGCCAATGAATCACAAGAGAGTAGAGAAAAGAGAGAAAACAAAGGCTGGGGGGAATTAACCAATCCCCGCAGTATCAAACCGGACGGTTCACTGGAACTGGTTGTTTCTAAAGACTGGACCAGTGGATTCTTCCCCGGTGAGCTTTGGTATCTATATGAATACACGCACAATCCATATTGGAAAGAGCAGGCGCAGAAACATACAGAAATTCTGGAACGCGAGAAGAATAACGAAAAAACACACGACATGGGCTTCAAAATGTATTGCAGCTATGGAAACGGTTATCGTCTGACCGGAGATTCCACTTATAAAGATATTCTGTTGCAATCCGCACGCACCCTGATTACCCGTTACAAACCGGTAATCGGCTGTATCCGTTCCTGGGACCACCATGCAGACAAATGGCAATTCCCCGTTATCATCGATAATATGCTGAATCTTGAACTTCTGTTCTGGGCATTCCGCGAAACAAACGACTCCACCTATTATAATATAGCAGTCAACCATGCACTCACTACCATGAAGAATCACTTCCGTGAAGACAACAGCTGCTATCATGTAGTAGATTACGATACCATCAACGGAACGGTACGCAGCAAAATGACGCATCAGGGATATTCCGACGAATCGGCATGGGCACGCGGACAAGCATGGGCCTTATACGGATATACCATGTGTTATCGTGAAACCGGCAGACCCGAATTCCTGCAACAGGCGGAAAAAGTAGAGAAATACATCTTCAGTAATCCGACCCTGCCGGCAGACCTGATTCCTTATTGGGACTTCAACGCACCCGGAATACCGAACGAACCCCGTGACGCATCCGCTGCATCCTGTATGGCATCCGCTCTTTATGAACTAAGCACATACGTTCCCGAAAAGAAAGAACAATACAAGCAGGAAGCCGATAAGATTCTCCAGAATCTGACGCATAGCTATCGTGCGCAACTGAACGGAGATAAAGGATTCTTGTTGCTGCACAGCACAGGTTCCAAACCACACGACAGCGAAATAGATGTCCCGCTTTCATACGCCGACTATTATTTCCTGGAAGCCTTGCTCCGCAAAGCTAAATTGGAAAAGGAAGAAAGTCTTTTCTAAATCTTCCGGCAACTCTCACGATCACATCACTTTACTATTTATCCTTATTAGTACATTACTAATTATGAAAAGATTATCTTCCATATTCATCCTGTTCATTCTGCTGATACTCCCGTTGAATGCCATGATTCCGACTCAACAAAGAATCCGGCTGACAGACTCATGGGAATACCTGAAAGGTGACTTGGGAAGCATTTGGGAAGCAATACGTCCCGCCGACCCCGGTTCTTCCGAAGCAGTGCCTATCTGGCAACAGGTTACCCTGCCCCACTGTTTCAATGCAGAAGATGCAGTAGACCCGGATATCAATTATTATCAGGGCGCAGGATGGTATCGCACGCAGCTTTCTATCAAGAATCCATATCTCAATGGACGCATCCTGCTGGAGTTTGAGGGAGCAGGACAAAAAACGGAAGTGTATGTCTATACATATAAAGTAGCCAGTCACACAGGAGGCTACGACGGTTGGAGTGTCGATATCACCGAAGCCGTTCAGCAAGCCCTTGCCAACCCGGATTGCGCAAAACGCTTCAATGGCAGAATTCCATTATCCGTTCGTTGTGATAATACCAGAGATACGGAGATGATTCCGTCCGACCTGTCGGATTTCAACTTATACGGTGGTCTTTACCGCTACGTGAATCTGATTTACCAGCCCGAAGTGTCCTTCAGTAATATACAGATAGAAACCCCTGTAGAGAAAGATATGAAAAGCGCTTCTCTAAAGATACAAGGAACATTTCATAACCCGAATGATATTCGCCAGGCAAGCATTCACCTTTTATTAAAGGCACCTAATGGAGAAAAGGTATGGGAACAGACAACAACGATTCTTCCGTTGGGAACAAATCCTCTGTTCGAAACAACGATTAAGAATCCGATTCTGTGGAGTCCCGACCAGCCTCAACTCTATACCTGCGAACTGACATTGACTACTCCTCAAAGCAAACAGACTATTACAGAATCCGTCGGATTCCGTCACTTTGAATTCATTGAAAACGGACCTTTCCGGTTGAACGGAGAACGTCTGCTGTTAAGAGGAACCCATCGGCATGATGACCATGCCGGAGTAAGTGCCGCTATGACAGAAGAACAAATGGAAGCGGAAATGAAACTGATTAAAGAGATGGGAGTCAACTTTATCCGTTTGGGACATTACCAACAATCGGACATCATTCTCCGTTTATGCGATCAGTTAGGCATTTTGGTATGGGAAGAAATCCCCTGGTGCAGAGGTGGACTGGGAGGAGAGAAATATCAGGCACAAGCCCGCCGGATGCTGACCAACATGATTACCCAGCACCATAATCATCCCTCCGTCATCCTTTGGGGATTGGGAAATGAAAATGACTGGCCCAATGATTTCTCAACATTCGAACAATCGGCCATCCGTGCTTTCATGAAAGAGTTGAATGACTTGTCACACCAACTCGATCCGTCACGTATGACTTCCATCCGCAGATGTGATTTCTGCAATGATATTGTAGATGTCTACTCTCCCTCCATTTGGGCAGGCTGGTATCGCGGACAATTCACAGACTACAAGAGCATTTCGGAGAACGAGATGAAACGGGTGAAACATTTCCTGCACGTAGAATGGGGAGGTGACTCACATGCCGGACGTCATTCCGAATATCCTTTCAACCCGCTACAGGCAATTACGAGTGGAAACAGTGCCGACGAACGGGCAGGCGACTTCGCCCTGCAAGGCGGAGATCCCCGTGCTTCCAGAGATGGCGACTGGTCGGAAACTTACATCGTAAAACTATTCGACTGGCACTTGAAAGAGCAAGAAACAATGCCTTGGCTGACAGGAACCGCCTTTTGGGTATTCAAAGATTTCTCCACCCCTCTCCGCCCCGATAATCCGGTGCCATACGTCAATCAGAAAGGAGTGGTAGAACGGGATCTCACTAAAAAAGAGGCCTACTACGTCTTCCAGTCTTACTGGACTAAACAGCCTATGATTCATATTTACGGTCATAACTGGCGGACTCGATGGGGCAAAGTGAACGAAGAAAAAGAGATTCTGGTATATTCCAACTGTACAGCAGTAGAACTGTTCGTGAACGGCGTCAGTCAGGGAGTCAAGCAACGCAACAGCCAAGATTTTCCGGCAGCGGGACTTCACTGGAACTGCCTACTGAAAGCAGGAGAAAATAACATAAAAGCGGTCGCTGTGAAAGGCCCTGGTAAAGGTAACATGAAAGCAGCCATTACGGATGAAATAAGTTTCAACTACCAGACAGAAGAATGGGGCAATCCGAAACAACTGAAGTTGAAGACATACCCCGATAAAGGTTCTATCGTATGGGTGGAAGCCCAGCTGACTGACGACAAAGGGATCCCCTGCCTGGATGCTGCAAATGTAATCTCATTTGAAGCTGCGGGCGACGGAAAACTGATTCAGAACTTAGGAACATCCACCGGTTCCCGAAAAGTACAAGCTTATAATGGCAGAGCTGCGATTCGCGTTGACTTGAACGGCACATGCCAGATAGCCGTAAAATCACCGGGCATTCAAACTGCTTTCATCGAAGTGAAAGCAGAATAGAAATGAAAGCCGAATAAGAAAAGGAGAAAAGTACCATGAGAAAGACAATAGTTTCAATAGGTTTCATTATATTCTTTGGCACTGCTACGGCAGTTGCCGGAGAAAATACAGCCGAACAGATCCGTCACCTTTTAGAAAAAGAAACGATACAACGGGCAGATGCCGCGCTTCATGAGGAACCGGTCACAGTGACCGCTACCCGCGCGACAAGAAGTGCCGGAGGTATTCATGACTTCTATTCGGAGGGTGACTACTGGTGGCCGAATCCGGAAGCTCCCGACGGTCCTTATATCCGCCGGGACGGAGAAACCAATCCGGAGAATTTCACAGCACACCGGCAGGCCATGATTCGCATGAGCCAACTGGTAGGCGACCTTACTTCCGCCTGGATACTTACGGGTAAACAAGTATATTCCGATGCAGCCATGCAACATATCCGGGCATGGTTTATCAACCCGGATACACAGATGAATCCCAATCTGCTGTATGCACAGGCCATCAAGGGAGTAGCGACAGGACGAGGAATAGGAATTATCGATACGATTCACCTGATCGAAGTAGTGCAGTCGCTCCGGCTTATGGAAGCGAAAGGAATGATTGACAAAGAAGAGTTGGGAACTATCAAACAATGGTTCTCCGATTATCTGACCTGGATGTCCACACACCGTTACGGAATCAAAGAAATGGAAGCGAAAAACAATCATGGTACCTGCTGGGTCATGCAAGTCGCTGCCTTTGCGTTGTTCACGGACAACCGGGAAATGATTCGTTTTTGCACGGAACGCTATAAAACAGTACTTTTACCTAATCAAATGGCTGCAGACGGCAGTTTCCCTTTAGAACTGGAACGCACCAAGCCCTATGGTTATTCTCTTTTCAACCTTGACGCAATGGCCACTATCTGCCAACTGCTCACTACCGAAGAAGAAAACATATGGAACTATACCACACCGGATGGCAAAAACATTGATAAGGGTATCGCCTGGCTTTATCCATACGTAAAAGACAAAAGTAGCTGGAAGAGACAACCCGACATCATGTTCTGGGAAGAATGGCCGGTGGCACAACCGTTCCTGTTATTCGGCACATTACATCATTTCAACAAAGGATATTTCAAAACATGGATGCAACTGGAGCATTTCCCCACCAACGAAGAGGTGGTACGTAATCTTCCCATCCGTCACCCGTTATTATGGATTCAATAAACTAGAAAATCAATAGAATATGAAAAACTTATTAGTATGCACATTATTGTTCGCCTCTGCTTTCACACTGAACGCACAGGTAGCCAACACCCGCATCTATGCTGCGGAAAAATTAGCTAAAGTAAAAGAAAAAGCCGATTCACCTCTATATGCCCCTGCCGTCAAAACTCTTTTAAGAGATGCCGACAAGGCTTTGAAGATGACTCCGCCGTCCGTAATGGATAAAACGATGACAGCAGATAGCGGAGACAAACACGACTATATGAGCATGGGGCCTTATTGGTGGCCGGACCCATCCAAACCGGACGGTTTGCCCTATATCCGTAAAGACGGACTAAGAAATCCGGAATTGGATAAGCTCGACCGCAACAAACTGGGAGATATGTCGAAAGCAGTCACCACACTGGGACTTGCCTATTACTTCTCCGGTGATGAGAAATATGCGCAAAAAGCCGTAGACTTCCTGAATGTCTGGTTTCTGGATGCCAAGACAAAGATGAATCCGAACCTCACTTACGGACAAACCATCCCCGGAAAGAATAAAGGCATGGGACGTGGCGCAGGTATGATTGATATTTACTCATTCACAGAAATGATTGACGCCATGACATTGATGGAGAACTCGAAAGCATTTACTCCCAAAGTAAAGAAAGGGATGAAAGAATGGTTCACGCAACTAGTGGAATGGATGCAGACCAGTCCCGTAGCTGCCGAAGAACAGAGAGCAAAGAACAATCACGGTCTGGCTTATGACGTGCAACTGACAGCTTATGCTCTATATACAGGCAATCAAGATCTTGCAATGAAAACCATTCAGGAATTTCCCGAAAAGCGTTTGTTCGCGCAGATAGAACCGGACGGCAAGCAACCGTTGGAACTTGCACGCACCACCGCCCTAGGATATACCATCTTCAATCTGGGACATATGCTCGATATGTGTTCGATCGCCTCCACTTTGGAACAGGATATTTACACCGCCACCAGTCCGGACGGACGTTCCATTACGGCAGCACTGAAATTTCTGATTCCATATATCGGCAAACCACAGAGCGAATGGCCTTACCAACAAATCAAGGAATGGGACAAGAAACAGGAAGAAGCTTGCTGGATTCTTCGCCGTGCCTCCTTCTTTGATCCGAAAGCCGGATATGAAGCCATCGGCACTCAATTCCGCAAGACACCTGCCAACAAAAGAATTCATTTAATCTATAGTTTAGAATAAGAAACACTTAAAATACTAATCAGATGAAGAACAAATTTATTCATTACCCTTTGGTAATGGCATTGATGCTGTTATTCTGTGTTCCGTGCGTTACCGTCACTTATGCACAGTCGTTTACCGTCACCGGAACAGTGACCGACAGTCAGGGTGGAATCCCCGGAGCGAATGTGAAAGTAAAAGGTGGTACCGCAGGTACAATCACCAACATGGACGGTCAGTTTACGTTGAGTGTCCCCTCCTCCAAGTCTATCCTGGTGGTTTCATACATCGGATACATCCCACAGGAAGTTGCCATCAACGGTAAAAACAAATTGGATATTCACCTGCTGGAAGATACCAAGACACTGGATGAAGTGGTAGTCGTAGGTTATGGTGTGCAGAAAAAGTCCCACTTGACGGGATCTGTGTCCAAAATGGATATCAACAACCTGACAGATATTCCCGTGACCCAAGTAGACCAGTTATTACAGGGTAAAATTGCCGGTGTCAATATCCAGAACTCTACTTCCGAAGCGGGAGCCGCCCCACAAATCCGTGTGCGTGGTATGGGTTCTATCAGTGCCGACAGTTCTCCGTTGATTGTCATCGACGGCTACCCCACACCGGACGGTCTTTCCACACTCGATATGGCGGATATTTCTTCCATCGAAGTATTGAAAGATGCCGCTTCGGCAGCCATCTACGGTTCACGTGCCGCCAATGGCGTTATTTTGGTTACTACCAAGACAGGAAAAGCCAGTAAACCAAAATACAGCGTGAAAGCCTCCACTGGTTTGAAATGGGCTTATAAGTTACATCCCATCATGAGTTCACAGGATTATTGCAGCATGATCGGATATGAATCGGTATTGAAAAATAAAACAATGTCACAGACAGAGGAGGCTTTCGGCCTCATTGATAACTACACCGACTGGCAGAAAGAGGGATTGAACAGCAGTCCGCAGATTCACCAGGTGCAGCTCTCCGTATCGGGTGGCAAGAATGACATCACTTATTATATTTCGGGCAACTATGCACAGGAAGACGGTATCATGCTCAACAGCAACTATACCCGCCTGAACCTGCGTTCACGCATCACTGCCAAACTATCCAAGCGGGTAGACTTCAGCTTGAATCTGGCACCGTCGTACACCAAGACAGAAACTCCTGCCACCAACTTCATGGATTTCTATCGTACGCCCTCTTTCATGCCTGTACGCCATACAGCCGCCACCTCCGCACTGACTGGCAAACCTATCGGTTCGTATGCACGAGGCAGTGACTTCAGCAATGTCACTTATACCCGTGAAGACGGAACCACTTTCACCCCGACCAGCAGTCCTTTCGGTTCGAGCAACAACAATCCGCGTTCACTGATGGATACGGAAGAACGTTTCCGCGAGGATTACAACCTGCAGGCGAATGCCTCTTTCAATGTCCAACTGATGAAAGGACTGGTATTCACCACTTCCAACGGCTTCTTTATCAAGTATCGCCAGAACAATCAATATCGCGATTATGCAGCGAAGAAAGATGAAGAATCTGCTATGGGTACTTATACCAACCGTCTGTATATCGACTTATTGAGCGAGAACACGTTGAACTATACCGGAAAGACAGGGAAGCATGACTACTCCGTACTGGCCGGCTACACAGCGCAGACTACTTCTGAAAGAACTGCCGGTATCGTCGGACTGGGCTTCCCCACCGACTATATCCATACATTGAATGCCGCAACATCTTTCGACCTTGACGGAACTTACACCCAGAAATACCGTACGGCAATGATGTCCCTATTGGCACGTGCCACATACAGTTATGATGAGAAATACCTGTTCTCTGCCAGTATCCGTACAGACGGAAGTTCTCTCTTCGCCGACGGGCATCAATGGGGCTACTTCCCCTCGGTATCTGTGGGATGGCGTGCTTCGGAAGAGTCTTTCCTGAAACAATTCGGTTGGCTGAACCTGCTGAAAGTCCGTGCCAGTTTCGGTGTGACGGGTAATAACAGTATTCCCGCCAATTCATTCTATGACCTGCTCTATCCCAACAACTATGCATTGGGAGAGGGAAACGGCAACCTGATCTCCGGACTCGCCAAAACTAGCGAAACCAAAGGTAACAACCGCATCACCTGGGAACAGACTTACGAATACAACGCCGGATTTGACTTGAGCATCCTGAACAACCGCATCAACCTGACAGTGGACGGATACTACTCCATCACCAAACAGTTATTATTCAAACAGCCGGTTCTTTCTTTCACCGGATTCAATAACTACTGGAATAATATCGGACGCATCCGCAACAGTGGTATTGAGATAGAACTGAACACTCATAATATCCGCACCAAGAATTTTGAATGGGAAAGCTCATTCAATATCTCTTCCAACTTCAACAAGTTACTGGAACTTTCGGGAGAAGAACGACTGATCTCTACGGGTGAACGTAACGAAACATATCTGGCACAGGTAGGCAAGAGAGCCATTTCTTTCTTCGGCTACAAGACAGACGGCATTTACAAAAGTCAGGAAGAGGTGGACGCTGTTCCCCACTTGGCCAGCGCCGTACCGGGCAGTCTCCGGATTGTAGATATCAACGATGACGGAGTGATTAATGACAAAGACCGTACAGAAATAGGCAACCCATTCCCGACAGCAACATGGGGATTCACCAATACACTGACCTGGAAAGGATTCGACCTTTACGTCATGATTCAGGGAGTTCACGGACTGGATGTATTCAACGGTGACGGTTACTTTACCGAAACCAAGAAGTTCAACCGCAACTACGTGAAAAACCGCTGGATCAGCGCAGACTACCCGGGTGACGGAAAAACTCCCTCTTTCGCAGCAAACGGCGGTGTCGCCTGGGAATTTACGGATTACCTGATCGAAGACGGCTCGTATGTGGCATTGCGCAACGTGACTTTAGGTTATAAGTTCAATAAGAAGCAATTGAAAAAGATCGGAATCAACTCACTCCGTCTCTATGCTTCAGGACAGAACCTGTTCTATATCTGGTCCAAGGACTACCGTGGTATTAATCCGGAAGCACGCAAGACGAGTGGTTCTTACAGTTCTCCCCTTATCAACGGTTACCAGTCCGGAGGGTTCCCCCTGCAATCGACAGTCACTTTCGGATTCGAACTTAATTTCTAACTCCTTAAAGACAAATAACAATGAAACTAAAACATACATTCATCGGTATTCTCTCGACCTGTGCGTTGGGACTCGCCTCCTGCGACTTGAACATCATGCCAGATTCTTACATAGCCGATATCAACTTCTATAAGAATGAAGCGGAAGTGAATACTGCTGTCATCGGCTGTTACGGAGGTATGCACAATCCGTTAAATATAGAATGGGCGCTGACGGAACTCCGCTCGGACAATACCCGCATGAACAGCACCCGTTCCAGTAATGACGCATTCATGCAACTGCTGGCACTGGACCTCGGAACAATGGACGCCAGCAACCCGAATATCCGTACTTACTGGGAGGCTACTTATCAGAACATCAATAACTGTAACTCAATACTGGTTCCCGAAGTGTTGAACGTAGTGGAGGACGAAAAGAAGCGTGCACAATTCGAGGGTGAAGCACTCTTTATCCGTGCTTATCATTACTTCAATCTGGTGCGTCTTTTCGGTCCCACCTTTCTGGTGACGGAAGAGATCAGTATGGAAGAATCATTAAGAAAAGACCGCAGTTCGGTACAGGCTACCTACTCACAAATCATCGACGACCTGAAACGTTCTGTCACGGACTTGCAGGATGTTACGTATAGTTCCAATGACTTGGGACGCGCCACGGTACTGGCAGCCAAGTCACTACTGGCAAAGGTTTATCTTACCCTCGGACAGTATGAAGATGCCAAACCGTTACTAAGCGATGTAGTGACTGTTAAAGGCGAAACGCTGAATGTCAAATATGCCGATGTGTTCGACACGACCAAAGAAATGAACGATGACATTATCTTCACTGTACGCTACAAAAGCGGCAGCCTGGGTATCGGTTCTCCGTTTGCCAATACATTTGCACCGCAGAACAGTGGCGCGAATGTAATCACCGGTAGCGGTGACGGTAAGAATTACCCGACGAAAGAAATATCCGCTGCTTACAGTAAAGAGGATTTAAGAAAGGACGTCAGCATGGCAGACAGTTATTATGATAAGAGCAAAGAGATGGAAGCACAGGTTGCTTATGTCAAGAAGTTCCTTTCAGAAGTATCTGTACGATACGATGCTGAAAATGACTGGCCCATTATCCGTTACGCAGATGTGCTGCTGATGTATGCGGAAGTATTGAACGAAGTAGACGGTCCTTCTGCCGGATTGAAATACCTGAATCTGGTACGTGAACGTGCCGGACTAAGCAAAATCGAGAGTAACGCTGTGACTACCCGTAACGTATTCCGTACCTATCTTGAGAAAGAACGTCGTTTGGAACTGGCTTTCGAAAATCAACGCTGGTTCGACCTCTTGCGTTGGGGCAAGGCCATAGAGGTGGTCAACAAGCATATTCAGGAAACGGAATGGGATTTCTATGCTGGCTATACCCAACAGATCAACAAGTTGCAGGATTACCAATTGATACTGCCGATTCCACAAAGCGTGATCGACAACAATCCGGGCGTCATCACACAGAACCCTAACTATTAATACTAAAAGACACTGAATCATGAAAAATAAATTCTATAGCCTATTCATCTTCTTCGTTCTCACTGCGCTGGCAGGTTGCAACGAAAAAGAATCGACTGATGTCACCGAACAGGGTGATCCTCAAATTATAGAGTTCACCCCGACGAGCGGTAAGTTCGGACAGGAAATCACTGTCAAAGGAGAATTCCTGCGCGATATACAAAAAGCAACGATTGGTGGCGTAGAAGCTACGATACGCTATAAGCTCTCTCAACAGGAGATTGTTATTGTAGTTCCCGCCAATGCCGGAAACGGGAAAATCGTTCTTAGTACGAAAGAAAAAAAGACGGAAAGTGAGCAGTCATTTACGATTGTATATCCGGTTCCCCAAGTGAAGAATGTTCCTGCCGGGGCGCACGTGGGAGATCAGATTGAAATACAAGGTGAGAATCTGGACATCGTGTCTAAAGTTTGTTTCGGCGATAAAGAGGCTTCCATCTCCTATCAGTCCGAAAGAGAAATTGTAGCAACCATTCCTTTCGTCATCACGGATACCGCTCCTATCTCCCTCTATTATCTTGACTCTACAGGAGAGCAGTTCACTCAACCGGAGGGTCCTGCTTTTGAGATCATCAAAGATATTCCGACCATTGACGCAATGGCAGAACGGGTGACCGAGGGAAGTCTGATTACCCTCAACGGAACTTTCCTGAATCTGATTGAAAGCATCCATTTCGGGGATGAAGTGAAAGTGACTAACTTCGTTGAGAAAACTGCCAACAGCATTGTATTCCGTGTTCCGGAATTGCCGGAGAGTGCTACTGTGGACGTTCTGGCCAAATATTATGAGGGAACAGGCAGTCTGACGCTACGGAATGACTGTTATGTATTTATTCCGAGAGTATTCAGCTATCCGAATCTGAAGATGGGTGCACACCGCAATGAAGATTTTGGTAATATGATTAACGGAACTACCGGACAGGTTTCCACCACTTGTATCCTGAAAGATGTTGATTCCCGTGCCCTGATTGATTTTGCAGCGGTACACAACAGTAATAATGACTTTGCATTGAACGGTCCGCAGAACATAAAGGCTAATTTGAGAAATTACTGGTGTAACGGTACTCCATTACCTCCATTGAAGAGTTCTTCTACGGAAGCCGAAGTCAACGAAAACTTTGGTGAGTTTACTTCTACTGTCACCAAACTTCTTGTACTTCAGGAAAGCAAAGGATATGGCGAACTGATTAGAAACATTAAAGAAGGAAACATCGAAGAAATATCTCCTACCGACGAGATTACCAAAGCATTATTCAATATTGATATGGATGCGGAAGGCTCCAACTCGGTACGCAGCCGTCAGAAAGCGGAAGCGGAGGATAAGGAAGCATCGAATATATACAAGGCAGGCAGTGTCGTTGTGTTCAAGAACCTGAAGAAGAATAAATTCGGTATTATGATTATCCGTTCTGTCAATGTAGACTTTGACGCTGTTAAGGCGACGAATGATGCCAATGCAACGATTACTTTCGACCTGTATTACCAACGTTACTAAAAAAGACGAAAGACAATGAAAAGACAATATAAATTTACCGCATTATCGGCAGTCCTGTTCTGCCTGATAGGTTTGTTGTACGGATGTACCCGTGACAATGAAATCATAATTCCGGAAACATCTGTCAATCCACCGGCTACGGATTATTCCGTAGCAATCGGTGACGAGGTTACCTTTACCGGACAGAATATGCATCTGATCTCTAAAGTGGCTTTTGACAATCAGGTGGTCAACATCACTACCGAGCCATCCAACCGTTCGCAAACCACACTGATAGTGGCGGTGCCCGATAATTTCGAAGTGACACAACATATCTCTGTCGTTGCCACTTACAATTCTGTACACAAACTGACTTTAAGTGATGCTTTCGAAGTGGTAGTGCCGGGTGTCACCACTGATGTGAGTTCTGCTACTATCGGAGATAAGATCACACTTACAGGAAAGAATATGCACCTGATTACTAAGGTAAACTTCGGAGATCAAGTGGTATCTTTCGATCCCAATCCAGACCGTTCGCATACTTCACTGATGGTAACTGTGCCCTCTACTTTCGATATAACTAAAAAGGTTCAGTTGAGCGTTACGTATACCACCCATACCGTGAATGTATCTAATGATTTTGAAGTAATCGTGCCACCGGTTATTCCTACTGTCACCACTGTTCTGGAAGGAGAAGTGGGCACAGGAGCCACTATTACGCTGGCCGGAACCAATCTGAATATTATCAAGAAACTAATGGTAAACGGACAAGCATACGAGTTTACAGCTACCGCTACCAGTCTTTCTTTCAAAGCTCCCGAAGACATTACCGAAAATTTAGTAATCGACAATGTAGTATTAGTGTATGACAATGTGCTGGGGGATAATCAGGAACTATCTGTATCGGGAAGCGTAACAGTGAAACCGACACCTACCCTGCCATACATCCTTTGGGAAAATATCGAACTGGGAAGTCATGGAACGGAGAATGCTTTCTTTGATGTTACGAATGGACGGACGATGACTCCATGCGATGTAGTCGAACATAAGGAATGGGTTACTTTCGCAATGGATAATACTAGCGGTGCGCCCACAGCGCGTCTGTTGAATCCGGCCAATATCGGAACCAATCTTCTGAACAGTCAGTTTTGCAATGGTACAGCTTTGAATCTGAATGATTATGCCATCTGGAAAGAGCCTACGCAGACAACCCCGTTCAAGAAAGTCACGGATGACGCACTGATTGCCAAAGTGACAAATGGTGAAATCACCAATATTCGGGATGACATCGGAGATGTGAAAGCGTCTGATATCAAAACAAATACTCCGACTATTGCAGCAGGAGAAGTGTATTACTTCTATCATAAGGAGAAATTCGGATTGATTTGGGTGAAACAGCTGAATATTCAAACAGACAGAAAGCTGAATACCATCATTATGAATGTATATTACGAGAAATAGGCAATACAATAAAACGAGTACCCCAAAAGTTATATTATCCCATGAATCTACGAGCGAACTACTCCAAGAGAATCCGTTTGTCACTGGCTTTCAGTATTGTTGCAATGACTGTTTGCGCCCAGAGCATCTGGAATGCGGAACATTTGGAACAAGTGAAAAAGTCTCTCAATCAAGCCGCATACAGCGCCACTTATCAGAACTTACTAAAGCAGGCAGACAAGGCTTTGAACGCCCACTATCTTTCTGTTATGATGAAAGATAAAACGCCACCAAGCGGAGACAAACACGACTACTTGAGCCAGGCACGCTATTTCTGGCCGGACCCGACCAAGCCGGACGGTAAACCTTATATCAGCCGCGATGGTGTATCCAATCCGGAACTGGATAAACTGGACCGTAACCGCTTGGGAGAGATGGCAAATAATGTCACGACACTCGCACTTGCGTGGTATTTCAGTGGCAAAGAACAGTATGCACTGAAAGCAACCAAACAGATTCGTGTCTGGTTTCTGGATAAGAAAACCTGCATGAACCCACATCTGAAATATGCGCAGGTTGCGCCCGGACATAATAATGATCTTGGCCGTTGCTATGGTGTGATAGATACTTATTCGTTAGTGGAAATGCTGGATGCCGTTCAGCTTCTTGAAAAATCCCGTTCGTTCACCTCGAAAGATTCAGAGCAGCTAAAAAAATGGTTCGGGCAATTACTGGACTGGATTCTGACTAGCGAACAAGGAAAAGAAGAAGCCAGCCGCCCCAACAATCATAGTACTGCTTATGATGCACAGGCCATCGCATTTGCACTCTATACAGGCAATCATAAAGTAGCCGAACGGATACTTCGGGAAGTTCCCGAGAAGCGGGTATTCAAACAGATTGAACCGGACGGCAAACAGCCCGAAGAATTACGCCGGACATTGGCTTTCGGATATTCAGAATTCAATCTGCAACATCTGATAGATATTGCGGCTATGGGAGAAAAAGCCCATGTACCTGTTCTTTCTGTCAGCTCTGCCGACGGACGAAGCATTTACAAAGCTGCCGATTTTCTGAAGCCATATCTCGGTAAAGGAGTCAAAGAATGGCCTTACAAGCAAATCAGCGAATGGAACAGTAAACAACAGGAATTATGTAAAGACCTGTATCGACTGTATCTGCTCGATTCCACTCGCACCGATTATTTAAAGGCATATCAGCAGTTCCGGAAAAAGAACTCCAAAGAGCTTTTCAATCTTCTTTTCCTGAAAGAGAAAGATGCATTGTAAAAAAGGAGAATATACTCCGGAAGCTTACCCATCCAATCCGGTGGAATAGAGAAATAAAAAGCAAATAAAGCCTCAAAGACTTGACTTTCGCTTCCGAATATCGTATCTTTACAGAGTTAATGATAAAGTAGCTTCAATTAAACTACACGCAAAGGAGGGAATTGTGATTCCCTCCTTTCTTTTTATATATCAAAGGAAAAATCATATTCATAGAGGGGAAAGTTCCCCCCACCCCGGCTTTCCCTTCTGTTTTGCCCGGTATTCTTTCTCCTTCAACCCGGGGCATAGCGGTCTTCACCTTGCTTCTTACCGGAATTAGAGTGTGCGTTGCCATCTTTTAGAGGCTCTGTTTTCACCAAACAGACCGTCTGTTCAGGTAAAGCAGAGCCTCTATTGAAGTAAAACGTAATGTCTGTTTTCCCACTGTCTCTGCCAAGTTAATAATCAATAAAGTTGCTCTTGACAAAAAATAGCTTTATCTTTGGGGAGTTGTTAAAGCAGACACAATAGGTATATATTATGAGTGAAAAGATTATCAAATGGGGCTTTATTGGTTGCGGAGAAGTAACCAAGACAAAAAGTGGTCCCGCTTTCCAGAAAGTAGAACATTCGGAAGTCGTAGCCGTAATGAGTCGTGACGGTGCGAAGGCGAAAGCGTATGCCAAAGAGAGAGGAATCAAAAAATGGTATGACGATGCACAAGAACTGATCGATGATCCGGAAGTAAATGCTGTCTACATTGCCACTCCTCCTTCTTCACATGCTACGTATGCCATTATGTCCATGAAAGCAGGCAAACCTGCTTATATTGAGAAACCAATGGCTGTGACGTACGAAGAATGTACACGCATCAACCGCATATCCAATGAAACGGGAGTTCCTTGTTTCGTAGCTTACTATCGCCGTTATCTCCCCTATTTCCAGAAAGTAAAGGAATTGGTAGAGAACGGGACTATCGGTAATGTCATCAATGTGCAGATTCGTTTTGCCCAACCGCCACGCGATCTGGATTACAATCGCGATAATCTTCCCTGGCGTGTGCAGGCTGACATTGCCGGAGGTGGCTACTTCTATGACCTTGCTCCGCATCAGATTGATTTGTTGCAGGATATGTTCGGCTGCATCCTCGAAGCAAGTGGTTATAAGAGTAATCGGGGTGGACTTTATCCTGCTGAAGATACATTAAGCGCCTGTTTCCAATTTGATAACGGATTGGTTGGTAGCGGTTCCTGGTGTTTCGTAGCCCATGACTCTGCCCGCGAAGACCGTATTGAAATTATCGGTGACAAGGGAATGATTTGTTTCTCTGTTTTTACTTATGAACCTATAGGCTTACATACCGAAAAAGGACGGGAAGAAATCTGCATCGGTAACCCGGAACATGTGCAACAACCTCTCATTCAAGCAGTGGTAGATCACTTATTGGGTAAGTCCGTTTGCTCCTGTGACGGTGAAAGCGCAACGCTTACTAATTGGGTAATGGATAAAATTTTAGGCAAACTATAACCCCAAAAAGCAAAAAAAGTATCATTCTTCTCCGCAGTTTACCGATACTGTAAAAAAATTAATAGGGATATTCCATTGTATATTGTTAGTTTTTTCTATCTTTGTATAAAGAAGAGAAGGAAAAAATGAAACTAACAATATACTTTTTTGTACCATGACTAAAGAAGCCTTAATGAGGAAAGCAATCGAGCTTTCCAAAGAGAATGTTAAAAATGGTGGAGGTCCTTTCGGTGCTGTGATTGCCACGAAAGAGGGGGAAATAATTGCAACAGGAGTGAATCGTGTTACGGCATCATGTGACCCAACTGCTCATGCCGAAGTGAGTGCAATACGTGCCGCAGCTGCCAAACTCGGTACTTTTAATCTTAGCGGATACGAAATCTATACTTCCTGCGAACCTTGTCCCATGTGTCTCGGTGCTATTTACTGGGCACGTTTGGATAAAATGTACTATGGAAACAATAAGACCGATGCCAAGAATATTGGCTTCGATGACTCTTTTATTTATGACGAACTGGAACTGAAGCCTGAAGACAGAAAGCTTCCTTCCGAAATCTTATTGCATAATGAAGCCCTTACTGCCTTCAAAGCCTGGGCGGCCAAAGAAGACAGAGTAGAATATTAAAAAACCTCTCACTATTATTAACCTATTAATTACCCCTCAAATGAAAAGAAAAAGCCTTTTATTTGTTATGGCATCAGTATGCCTGTTCAGTTGTCAACAACAAGACGAACTGCAAGCCCCCAGTAAAGAAGGTATCAACTTTCTTACTACTGTCGACAATGAAAGTATCACTGACGCTGTTACTCGTAGCAGCAGTACCCTGTCACTTCCTTTAAAGAGTAGTTTTTCAGCCGGAGATGTCATTTCAATGTCCGTTTCCGAGCAGGAATACCAGCCTTTTACCTTGGGAGTAGATAACCAAAATTGGAGCGAGACAGCTACAGATTCGGAAGCTGTAACTTTCTATGCTCATTATCCTGAATTGTCCGGTGATGTAACGACTAGATCCCTCTTTAGTCGCTACCGTGATATCAAAGGCGGTTTAGAATATTTGTTCGGCACAGCCCAAGCCCGCAAAGGTTCTAGCAATGTAGCCCTTACATTCAAGCGAATGACTGCGCCCGTTATTCTACTTGATGAAAAAGGCAACCCGTACGAAGGTAAAGCAATCGTTAAACTTTTCCTGAAGAACAAAGGTGTGCAGGATCTTTTCAACGGTAAAATCGAAGCTGACAAGAATGCAACCCCGGAATATATCAGTATCCGGAAAATTTCAGAAGGTATCCTGACTAACTTGATTCCACAAATAATCAAAGCTGGTGAGAAGATTGGTTCTGTAATCGTAGACGATAAGGAAGAACCTATCATCGCAGATCAGGATATTACCATAGAAGCCGGAAGTCCTGTTACGATGAGACTTTACGGAGGTCGCGGAATTATTGATGAACGTACTCCGTTACGCAGATAAAACAAAAGAATAACAGCGATACTAATAAAAATCCCCGGAACCGCTGTAGACACTCAGCATTCCAGGGATTTTTTACACACAAAAGTTATTATTGAAATTGAAAACTGTCTCTTTATTAGATTAGAAGCGCATACCTACGGTAAACAACACTTGGCTACGTGTATTCGTCACTTTCGTTGCTTCCGGTGCACCAATAGTTACACCACCATCTTCATTTGCATATCCATTTACAAACGGATAGAAGTCTTCCTTATACGTAGAGAATTTATAGGCTAGATCGGCATAGAACATTGATCCGCGATAACCAATACCCAATGTATAATTACTCATTGATTTAGAGTTGGCAAAATCCGTGTCTGTCTGAATAGAGTTAAACGGCAGATCCTTGAAAGCATCCTTATGGAAAGCTGCAGTACTATAATTGTAACCAGCCCGAAGAGCAAATTGTGGAATCACCTTATATTCTAAACCTAAACGAACTGTATTAACTCCTTTCAACATAGGCGTTGTGCTATTCTCAAACTCAAAAGAAGAAGAATAACCATCCGGATCTTTAAACTTCATAGAAGAATAATCCTGGTATTCATATTCAGCTCCTAAAGCCAGACTATTCCCTACTGTATAACCTAAACTTACATTGTAAGTCCATGGGGTTTGGAAATTAAATGAACGAACCATATCAGCCTTTCCGGGAACATGATCCCAAGTCTTTACTACATCTCCACCCATCTCACCGGTTTCCTCATTAATCACATCTGATGCAATCTGTGCGCTTGTTTTATAATCAAGACTATAGAAGATCGGAGTATGAACAGCCAGTCCGATACGGAAAGGCGAATATTCAAACGGACGAATGATAGCTCCTAATTTCACATCAAAACCAGAACCTGTGATCTTGTTCCAACTTTGTAAGTCATACCCTTCATTACTTTCATAGACTTCTTCATAAAATGTGTACTTACTGTAATCAACAGAATATGCACCAAGAGTCAATCCTAAATACACCCGGTCATTAATATTGAACGAAACATTAAAATCATATTGGTCAATACCACCGCGCTCTTCAGAACGGAAATTAGCATTCCCATAAGGGAACATTCCTTTATAGTTTCCAGGAGAAACATACAAAGGTTTACCTTCAAAATTATTAATTTGGTTTCCGTCCTTATCAGTATAAATATTATTGGGCTTACCTGTTGCCGGATTAATCTTATCCGTCGTTATATCTGTTATCACCCAACCATCATATCCTAAAACAGAAAGCCAGCCGATATTCGGATCATCATAAGGGTTGTTTCCCCATCCCTCAATACCTCCAGCTTGCGAAGCCATCAGGAAAGTTTGGGAATAGTCTCCCAGATTACCCTTCATATCCATATTCTTATAGAAGGACTTTGCCTTATGATAATTAAATCCAAAATTCACAAAACGCAGAGGAGTGTTATTCCCGATCTTTGAAGAAAACACAAATCCAATATTATCAAACGAAGCTCTCGATTTATCTGAATTCAGTTTGTTATTCAAGTATTTACTTTCGGTTCCATAAGCTGAAAATCCGAAGGAAGTCATAACATCGCTACTACGAAATAGTCCAATACCGGCAGGATTCGTGCCCATGGTGGAGATATCTCCACCTAAAGCTCCCATGGCACCGCCCATACCTACAAAACGTGCAGTTCCGTTTAAATCTTTTCCGGTCAGTTTGGCACCATCATAAACTGTCTGTGCCACAACCGGAGTTGCCGATGCCAATAACCCCAATACAGCTATAGTAAATATCTTTTTCATACCTTTCATTCCTTTTAATTAAACATCTGACTTCCTATCTTCTACTACTACGGGAGGAGCCGCCACCACCTGAAGATCTGGTAGAACCACCACCGCCACCGGAAGAATAACTGCCACGTGAACTACTGCCGGAAGAAGCCGGTGAATAACTCCGTGAAGAAGAAGAGGAACGAGAAGTTCCATAAGAAGAAGAGGAAGAACTACGGCTTTCGCCAAAATAACTACTACGCGGAGCAGTTGAACTTCCACGACTATATGATGAAGATCTTGTTGTACTGCTGCCGGTAGTGCTTCTTGCTCCAGATGAAGAACGAGAGTAAGTAGAACTTGCTCCACTACTCCGCGTACTGCTCGGACGGGAATAAGTACTGCTACTACGACGCGACGACCCTTCTACCCGATTAACAGAACTGCTACGTTCACCTGAAGTACGCGTACCCACTACACGTCTTGCAGAGCTTTCTCCTCTACTATAAGAAGAAGATGCGGAAGAACGAACAGAAGAGCCACTACCTGAACGGGTAACACTTGAACCATATTGACGAGACGAATTTCTGTAACTGCTTTGTCCGGAAGAACGACGATTCGTATAGGTAGGACCTGTCCAATGACTGCTTCCACCTCCGCCCCAGCCCCAGCTAGGACCACCGTGCCAGTGGTGGTGATGTCCCCAATAACCGCCGCCATACCAGCCACCCCAGTAGCCGCCATACCAGCCGCCCCAATAACCCGGAGAATATCCCCAAGCGTAATAAGGACGATTCCATCCCCAGCCATAGTTCCATCCCCAGCCGTAAGAGCCATAACGCCAATCCCACCAGAGCGGATTACTGAATGTCGGGAATGCATAAGCATACATACCATCGGTATATACGTTCCAGTCCCATGAATTCGGACCGTAAACTACATCCCAATACAACGGACTGCTGATGCTGATAGCAAAACGCGGATTGCGGAAACGGATGATACGTTCAGCATATTCATAGTCGTCTTCCGTACCATTGAATTCACCCGTCACCCATTCTCCGTCCAAATCCGGATTAGATTTTTCTTTTATATATAAGGTATCATTATCCATTACGAATTCATTATCACGTGCATCGTAACGGCGGTTATATTCATCCACATCCCGTGTTCTTCCCTTACGATCCTGAACCACTACTGTAGTACCCGGTGAAGTATAGATGTTGGTCACCTGTTTCTTCGGTTCCTTCTTAACCGGAGTTTCTTTCTTCTCCTGTTTGTCTTTTGAAGGAATGAAGTAAAGGTCGTCATCAACGCTTTGTGCCATCAAGCCTATCGGGAGGCACAAGGCAAATAGCAAGAAATAAACAATCTTTTTCATATCATCTCGGTTTATGTAATTACTTAAACTTATTCACGTTACAAAGATAAGGAAGAGATTTTTCGTTCGAGGGAGATTTTCCCCAAAGGATAATAGGGAAATCCCTATTTCACTACTTTTATAGAGAAAAAGAGGTGTTTGATTCTATCGAAATACGTCTATTTAACTTATGATATCAAAGGTATGGTAAACTTCACATACGATATATACAAATCAAAGAAGTCCATTTGGAGCTTTTGTTGATAGCAACATATACTTCATTAAAAAACTTCGTCAAGACTTCGTTTTTGAGTATCTTTGCCCCATCATTATTCAGATAAAAAGAAAGATTATGAAATATTTTGAGTTTTCATTTCAGACACATCCTTGCACCGAAACGGTGAATGATGTATTGGCTGCTGTATTAGGCGAAGCCGGATTCGAAAGTTTTGTTGAAAGCAAAGGCGGATTGACTGCATACATCCAACAATCCTTATGTGACGAAACTGTTATAAAAAATGCGATAGATGAATTTCCTATACCCGACACAGAAATCACCTATACTTATATTGAAGCAGAAGACAAGGACTGGAACGAAGAATGGGAAAAGAATTTCTTCCAACCTATTATCATTGGCAACCGCTGTGTGATTCACAGTACTTTCCATCAGGATGTTCCCAAAGCGGAATATGACATTGTTATCAACCCGCAAATGGCTTTCGGAACCGGACACCACGAGACGACAAGCCTTATTATTGAAGAATTACTGGACAACGAACTGAATAATAAATCCCTGCTGGATATGGGTTGCGGAACTTCAATTCTTGCCATTCTGGCACGAATGCGAGGTGCACGTCCTTGCACGGCTATCGATATCGACGAATGGTGTGTACGCAACTCCATCGAAAATATCGGATTGAATCATGTCGATGACATTGTGGTTTCGCAGGGAGATGCTTCGTCACTGACCGGAAAAGGACCTTTCGATGTCATCATTGCCAATATCAACCGGAATATATTACTGAATGATATGAAACAGTATGTTGCCTGTATGCATACTGATTCTGAAATCTATATGAGCGGATTTTATGTAGACGACATTGACTCCATCCGGGAAGAAGCCGGGAAGAACGGACTGACTTTTGTCCATTATAAAGAGAAAAATCGTTGGGCAGAGGTGAAGTTTATTTATAAAGGGGCAACCGAAAATCATGGTTGATATACGCTATTAATAAATGCAAGACTCTTGATTGATATAAAAAAAATAGTGACGCTATATGACAATGATACCGTCAGTATCCCAATCATATACCGTCACCATTTTTATTGGATAGCGTCACTATCTCGTAGAAGAGAGAAGATCAGATTATTATGAACGAGGTCTTCACATAGTTGTTACGCGAACTCCCTCTTTATCTGTTGGCACCATTCCTTTATTTTCTCTTCCGCATGTTCAGACTGATTATCCAAATCAACAACCAGACCACACCATTGCCCGCCACGCAAAGCTTTGGAACGTTCGAAAGTGTAACCCTCGGAAGAAGTAAAGCCGACTAGCGTAGCTCCATCCTCTTCAAATACCTCTGCCAACAATCCGATGCCATCCGCAAAGTTTTCCGGATAACGTATCTGATCTCCTAACCCGAAGATTGCAACTTTCTTTCCTTTTAAATTCATTGTCCGTAACTCCGGCAACAATTCATCCCAATATGTAGGAAGTTCTCCGTCAAACCAAGTTGAAGCACCGACAATGAAACAGTCATAAGCCTCAAAGTCATTTTGCCAAGCCTGTTCAATAGGCACTGTTTCTATCTTTTCCTTACTAAATTCTTTCTGTATTTTCTCTGCCACCCAACTCGTTCTTTCAGCTTTGGTAGCATAAAATAAGCCTATCTTTTTCATAATCCACACTATTTAATATTCCAATAATTTCCGGGCAGCCTCGTATATCTTGGTCTCATCCGGCAGAATTTCCTTTTCCAAAATCGGATTAAAACCGACAGGAGTAAAAGTAGACCCCACACGCTGCACCGGTCCATCAAGATAGCGGAACATCTCTCCACTAATCATAGCAGCAAGTTCCGCACCAAAACCGGAGAAAACTTTATCTTCATGAACGACCAATGCCTTGCTCGTTTTCTTGACCGATTCGAATATCGCCTCTTTATCCAACGGAATCAAGGAGCGAATATCAATGACTTCCACTTTCCAGCCACCTTCTTTTTCCAATCGTTCTGCTGCGTGCAGGCAGAAATGGGTGGTATTGCCATAGGTAATAATGCTCAAATCTGTTCCCTCACGACGAACACGTGCTTTCCCGAAAGGTACTTCAAAATCTTCCGGCACTACTGCCGCCGCTTCTACCGAATTATACAATGCTTTCGGTTCGAGGAACAGCGTAAAGCCTTTGGATCGCATACTGGTACGAAGTAATCCGGCAGCATCATCCGCAAAAGATGGACAAACAATACGTGCCCCCGGTAAAGTAGTCAAAGCTCCTTCCAGGTTTTGAGAATGATACAAGCCTCCACCGATATAACCACCGGAAGCCAGACGCAGAGTTATATTCGGAGCAAATTTCCCATTGCTACGCCAGTACTCATGAGTACACTCCACGTATTGCTCTATGGCAGGCCAGAAATAATCGGCAAACTCCGCTCCCTCAATCACCACATGAATTTTAGGATCAAAACGACTCATTCCATTGGCGGTGCCTACAATATAATCTTCCGCAATCGGTGCACTGAATACACGGGCCTCGCCGAATTCTTGCTGCATACCTTTGGTTACATTAAACACGCCTCCTTTTTCCCTGTTTGCCACATCCTGCCCCCAAATAAAGGTATCGGGATTATGGCGGAATTCAGCTTTCAATGTTTCATTAATGGCATTGACCAGAAAAGTCTTCTCCCCTTCCGCCTCATGTGTACCGTCTTTATATTTCTGTGGCTGATAAGGTTCGGGCATTACAAAATCATAAATGCTTTTAGGATCGGGATCGGGAGCAGCCAAAGCCTTCCGGTTGGCAGCAGACAATTCTTTCTTTGCATCAGCTTCTATTTGTTGCAATTCTTCCTCGGTCAGACGTTTATAACGCAGCAGCATCCGGCGGAACTTCATCAAGGGATCAGCATCTTTCACATATTCCAATTCATTCTCATCCCGATACAAGGTGTGTTTATCTGAATTGGAGTGCGAACCGATCCGGACACAATTCGCCTGCACAATAACCGGATTACGGGTACTGATAGCATATTCCCGTGCTTCGGTCATAGCATTCATCGAATCGAATACATCCTTTCCGTTGCAATAGATAATCTTCAGGTTCTTGAAGCCCGAGAAGTTCTCAGCCACTTTACGGTTGGCAGTCTGTTCCGATTTGGGTACGGAAATACCATACCCATTATCTTGTATTACAAAAATCACCGGAAGACGTTCGAGACTGGCACCATTGATAGCTTCGTAAACGAATCCTTCGGAAGTAGCCGACTCTCCGTGAGAAGTGATAGCCACCCCTTTATGTCCATAATATACCATTGCTCTGGCCACACCTGCTGCATGGAGGTCGTGTGTACCAGTAGCAGAGGAGATATTTTCAATGTGCCATTCCGGTTTGGCGAAATGGTTCGACATATGACGTCCTCCGCTACCCGGGTCCGTCGCTTTGGAAATACCGTTCAGGATCACTTCTTCAGCGGTCATTCCGGCAGAAAGCACGGTTAACATATCCCGGTAGTATGGGAACAGGAAATCTTCACCGAGGGTGAATACCTGACCAACGGCAAGTTGAATACCATCATGTCCTGCATAGGGAGCATGATAAGACCACCCCAATGATTGCAACAGGTAAGACGGTGCCTTTTCGTCCAAGGCACGCCCCAATGTCATCAGATGATACCACTTTTTCAGGGTTTCTACATCTGTAGTCTTTATATCATATTTCTTTTTCATGAGTAATGAAGTTCTTAATGAATGAAACAATCAGTTATCAGCCTTTCCAATTTTCGAGATAGTCGGCTATAAAATGCAGGAAGTTACCTCCCAACATTCCGTCTACTACCCGATGATCGTAAGACAAAGACAAGTACATTTTATGCCGGATTGCAATCGTATCACCCTCCGGAGTCTCTACAACAGCAGGTTTCTTCTCGATATACCCTACTCCCAGGATGGCTACTTGCGGCTGATTAATGATTGGCGTACCGAACAGGCTCTTGAATGTACCAAAATTGGTTATCGTAAATGTGCCCCCATCAATATCTTCCGGCATTAATTTGTTATCCCTTGCTTTCAAGGCCAGAGAATCGATAGCAACAGCCAACCCGTTCAGATTCAGATGATCGGCATCATGTACCACAGGAACAATCAGGTTTCCATCATTCAAAGAGACGGCAATACCGACATTAATATGCTTTTTGAAAAGAATATTATATCCATCTACCGATACATTCACCTGTGGATAGGCAGCCAATGCTTTTGCCACGGCTTCTGTTATCACAGGCATATAAGTCAGTTTCACTCCTTCGCGACGAAAGAAAGCATCTTTATTCTTTTCACGCCAACGTACCAATTTGGTAACGTCTACTTCTACTACATTGGTCACGTGAGGAGATACTTTCTTAGACATAACCATGTGGTCGGCAATAATCCGGCGGACACGATCCATCTCTTTGACTTCGACTCCAGGCATTGCTACAGGAGCAGACGATTTAGATAAAGTGGCAGCCGGCTGGGCAGCAGCGGCAGATGTAGCCGGAGCAACCTTCGGACTTGCCTGTTCAGAAGAAACAGCAACTGATGGTTTGCTTGCGGCCGGGGCAGCAGATGCCGGCTTCGGTTCAACGCTACCTCCTCTTTTCTTCTTTTCAATATAATCTTTTATATCTTTCTTACTCAATCGCCCTTCATAACCGGTTCCTTGTATAGCATCCAGTTCTTCTTTCGGAATCTTAGCTTCCCGCGCCAACTGAATCACAACAGGAGAGTACCAACGTTCTTCCTCTGCAACAACAGGTTTCGATGCAGTATTCGCTGATACGTTCTTAGCAGTTTCCGCTGACGATGGTGATGTTTCAGAAACATTTACCGGCTCCGTTCCAGAAGATTCTTCGCCATCCAAATCAATTATAGCGACTACGGTTCCTACAGCAACAGTATCACCTTCCTTATATAAAATCTCCACCACTTTTCCCGCTACGGGAGAAGGGATCTCCGCACTTACTTTGGCAGTATTCACTTCAAAAAGCACATCGTCTTCCTGAATCATATCACCTACCTTTACAGACCAAGAGACGATGGTCCCTTCGGTTATACTCTCGCCCAACTTAGGCATTTTTATTTCGAATTTCGACATAGACAGTTAATTTATTATTCAACCTTGAGATATTACAACAACGGGCTGAAATAGAAAGTTTTAAGTTAAGTAAATTTTAACCGGATACTGACAAAGCCAGTCCGGACATCAACGACTATATATCCACTCTTTCTGAATATATTTCTCTTTCCGGAGCTGATTGACAGCCTCTATTTCCTTCCCGTTAAAAGCACTGACAGATTGGGACTTACTGAAATACTGAAAAGCCTTCTCTTTAAAATCAGTTACAGTTCCCTCCGGCAAGTGACTCCGAATATTGGTTACCTCACTCCGAACGGAAGGAACAGCATATACTGACGATAAAGTTTCATCATCAACCATCGGTTCCGGATTCAAAGCTTTATACAAGGCAGTCAGATCCGTATCATACAACAGAGTGCAATGATACAACACCCGATTCTTATGTACGCATTGCGCACTCCCTGATATTTTCAATCCATTCAAATAAATCCCCAATCGTTCATCTCCTTTTACCATCAGGCCTATAGAATTCAAGAAATTCAATGTCCGCTGCAAATAAGTAACAAATTCCGGCAGACGGGGAGCCGTTTCTATAAAAGTCAGATTGACATTACCCAAATCATGATACACCGCTCCCCCACCCGAAAAACGACGGGCAATATGTACTCGTCCCTGTTCCGCCCATTTCTTATCGACTTCCGACCGCAACCGCTGATGCTTACCTATTACCACAGAAGGAGTATCCTGCCAAAGCATGAAAATATCTTCATTTCCCTGCTTCAACAGATATTCCTCTGCTGCCAAGTGAAAGTAAATATCAGTAAACGGACTATAGATACATCGAATCATAGATCAAGCGGAATAAGAGTTAAAACATTATTTCGTGATAAATCTCTCCGACCGTAGGATGCGGAAACACAGTCTTCTGGAATTCCTCCACCGTGTACCCTCTCTGAATAGCAATACCTGCTATCACAATAAGTTCTGATGCCGGATTTCCCAACATGTGACAACCGATAATCCTCCCGTCTTCATCCTGGATCAGCTTACAGAGTCCGTTTCCCTGTTCATTCTCCGCAACGAACCGTCCGGAATAAGCCATCGGTAATTTTGAAACACGGTAAGGAACTCCTGATTTTACCAGTTCTTCTTCCGTCTTTCCCACTCCCGCCACTTCAGGGTTGGTATAAACGACTCCCGGAACACAATCGTAATTCATCCGGTCTTCCACTCCTAAAATATGATTGATAGCGACTTCCGCTTCACGGATAGCGGTATGCGCCAATAAAGAATAGCCTGTAATATCACCACACGCATATACACGAGGATGCGAAGTCAACAGATGTTCGTCTACTTTCACTCCATTCCGATGCAGTTCTATATTCAGCTTGTCCAGTCCTACCTTGGATAGATTTGCCTTACGTCCTACACTAAGCAAGATCTTCTCCGCTTCAATAGTAGACGTCTTGCCTTCTTTTTCTATCACAACTCCATGAGGATTTACTTCCACCACTTTCGTATTCAAATAGAAAGTGACTCCCCGTTTGGCATATTCGGCACGAAGCATACCGCTGGTTTCCTTATCCATCGCTCCCAGAATCTCCGGCATCATTTCTACCACATGCACTTTCACACCCATACTGTTGAAAAAAGAAGCAAACTCCATCCCAATCCCCCCGCCGCCAATAATGACCAGCGTCTTTGGAAGTTCCTTTATTTCCAATGCCTCCTTGGAAGTCCAATAACTGATTTCTGACAGTCCCGGTATAGGAGGAATCACTGTATCAGAGCCGGTACATACCAGCAAATATTTCACGGAATAGGTTTCTCCATCACAAATGATTTGTATTTTCCCATCTTTTTCTCCTTCTATCAGAGCTTCCTTTTCTACAATAGTCACTCCGTAAGAACTCACAGTCATCTTCACACCGCCCGTCAACATTTTTACTGTTTTATCTTTACGGCTCATAATCTTGGATAAATCGAACGAAGGAGATTCGGCAGAAACGCCATATTTGGAAGCATTCTTGATGCTATCCAGTATTTTAGCAGAATATAACAAAGTTTTAGTAGGAATACACCCCTCATTGAGACATACTCCACCCATTGCCTTTTTCTCAAAAAGAACGGCCTTTAATCCGTTGGCCCCTGCCCGTTCGGCAGCTGTGTACCCGGCCGGACCACCACCAATAATAGCTATATCAAAGTTCATAATCGTATCTTTTAAGTAATAATACGATTATAACAAATATGAGAAGAGATAAGTTGTAGGGAAAAGAAATACCCATTACTTAATTGTCAGCTTTTTAAGTTCCTCTAACGAGCCATTGAATACATTCAAATCTACGTCTTCTTTAATACCGGGAACACTTCCCACATCCGTATGTTGCCAAAAGTGCCATTTTCCCTGATACCTTACAGAGTCCACATAATAATGGGCAATCCAATAAGGGTATGCATTGAAGATAGAGTCGTCCAGATAACGGGTTTTAAATTTATAAGAGGTATAAAGAATAGGCTTCACCCCATAATGAGATTCCACCCGGTCCAGCCAGCGTTTGATGCCTTGCTGTAATTCCTTTTTCTCTTTTCGTCCGGTCACTTCCACATCGAGAACCGGAGGCAGGTCACCGGAATCCAGTTTTACCGTGCGAATAAAGAAGTCCGCCTGTTTCAAAGCATCCGTGCTCGGAATATAAAAATGATAAGCGCCACGGATAAATCCATGATTACGGGCATTGGCAAAGTTTGCCTCAAATGTAGTATCGTTATGATCTCCTCCTTCTGTTGCCTTCATAAAGACAAAATGCAAAGGAGTAGCCGTCTCTTTATTCTGCAACAGCTTCTTCCAATCAATCTTTCCCTGATAGTGAGAAATGTCAATACCATGAATATCATATCCGTCAGGGATGCAGACACCGTATTCCTTTAAGCCATGGCAAGGTTTCCATCGATAAGCATAAGGACGGATAAAGAAATAATAGAAAGCTGCGGAGAAACAACCGACAATCATCACTGCCAGCATATTACGGAGCCAGGTAGGCATCACAGTTCGATGCTTCACCTGTTCCTTTTTTGAGGTACGGGAAGTTTTGGAAGAAGAGGTCGTTCCCTTTCTTTTAGTGGTGGAAACAGTTCTTTTCTTCTGTACGGCAGACATCGGGTTGTTGCGTTGCGGCATTTACTTTAAACGATCAATATTTTTAGAGATAGGCACGGATTACACGGAATACACGGTTTATTAAGAAATAACTAAAAAACCGTGTTAATCCGCGTAATCCGTGCCTGAAAGAACCCTTCATTGCAGCTGTTATTGCAACTATTACATTAACAACTGCTCTGAAGTGTATTTATTTAGCTTGTTCCAGTTGCAAAGTCTTAGTTGCCTGGTCGCAAACTTCTGTAGGACCGAAGTATTGGATCGGACCCGGATATACATAATCCGTTTCGATAGCCCAACGTTCGCGTTGTGAAGCAAATGCTTTGAAAGGAGCACCATCCAGTTTTACCAATGCTTTCTGGATAACCGGCTTCATTTCACCGTGACGACGTTCCATGTTCATCATCATGGTAATAGGCACACCACCAGCAATCCATTCAGCAGCAGGAGCTGTTGTGTTACGTACAGAAGACATATAACCAGTCTTACCGTTAGCAATCAACATAGAAGCCGTGTAACCCAAAGAGTAGCAATAGTCAGCGTCAAAGTTTGACGGAGCAGCACAACGTCCTTCATAACCGAAGAAGTGGTGTTGAGCAGCAAATTTACCAACATACTTGCCTTCTTCTTTCCATGCAGCCAACTTAGTAGCTACCATTTCAGACAACAGTTTTTCAGTTTCGATCAATGATACCTGAACGTTTCCATGCGGGTCACGATCCAAAGTCAACTGACGGGCAACACCTTCCGGCAGACTTGCATAGATAGCAGAGTTTTCCGGAGAAAGTTTGCGGATGATATAATCACGTTGGTGAGATTTCTTAATCTGACCGAATTCTTCAGCATTAGCAGCCAGGAAGTCATTCAATTCAGCAATCAGACGTTTCATGGCAGGAATGAACTCAACCAGTCCTTCCGGAATCAATACTGTACCGAAGTTGTGTCCTTGTGCTGCACGGTCTGCTACCACTTTAGCGATGTAAGTCACTACATCATCCAAAGACATATCTTTTGCTTCCACTTCTTCTGAAACGATACATACGTTAGGCTGTACCTGCAAAGCACATTCCAGTGCAATGTGAGAAGCCGAACGACCCATCAATTTGATGAAGTGCCAGTATTTACGTGCAGAGTTACAGTCACGTTGGATGTTACCGATTACTTCAGCATAAGTCTTACAAGCTGTATCGAAACCGAAAGAAGTTTCAATCATATCGTTCTTCAAGTCACCGTCGATTGTTTTCGGGCAACCGATTACCTGTACACCATACTTCTTAGCAGCATAGTATTCAGCCAATACGCAAGCATTTGTGTTAGAGTCGTCACCACCAATGATAACCAGTGCCTTGATACCCAATTCTTTGATGATTTCATAACCCTTTTCGAACTGGCTTTCAGCTTCCAGCTTCGTACGTCCGGAACCGATAATATCGAAACCACCCGTATTACGGTATTCGTCGATGATATCAGCAGTCAGTTCCATATAGTTGTGATCTACCAGACCACCAGGACCCAAAATAAAACCATATAATTTGTTTTCCGGATTCAATTTCTTGATACCGTCGAACAAACCGGAGATTACATTGTGTCCGCCCGGAGCCTGACCACCGGAAAGAATTACACCTACGTTCATAGCAGGAAGAGCAACAGCTTCACCGGCTTCGAATGTAATCAACGGCATTCCATACGTGTTCGGGAATAATGCTTTGATAGCTTCCTGATCGGCTACAGATTGAGTAGCAGCACCTGCTACAGCCTTAACAGCTCCTGATGCCAATGCTTTCGGAAGTTTGGGCTGGTAAGCAGCCCTTGCGATTTGCAATGCACTTTTAGTCATTTTCTTTAATTTTTTATTTAAAGGTGTTAGTAAGTTTCTTGTCAAACTTGAAAAGCGTTGCAAATTTCGCACTTTTTTCCGAATTATGAAAATTCTTCTTCTGTTGTTTTTAAGACAAAAGGAAGAAGAAAGAAAAATTAAGGCTATCTCCCGACGTGGGAGATAGCCTTAACGTTTTCTTCAGCGAGCTAATTTATAATATAATTCTAGGGATTCTGCTCCCAGCCTCCGCCAAGAGCCTTATAAAGTTGAACCACCGCAATCAACTCGTCACGAATGGCATTACTCAATCCGATTTGGGCATCAAAGTATCCACGTTGGGCATCCAATACATCCAGATAGTTGATGACCCCATTGATGTACTGCAATTGTGCCAGGTCCATGTAGCTCTTGGCCGAACGTTCCAGATTGGCACGAAGTTCGTATACTTCCTTGATCTTGTTGAAGTTGACAATCGCGTTACGTGTTTCTTTGAAAGCTTCCAGTACGGATTTCTCATAACTATGTACTTCAGCCTCATAAGCGGCCTTCTTCGCTTTCAATGCCGCACGGTTCTTTCCCCAGCCAAAGATAGGAGTCAATAAAGCTCCTTCCATAATTGCGTAGGGAGATTTCAGGAGTTCCGACAAAGAAGTACTTTCACTACCGAAACCGCCTGTCAAGGCAAGACGCGGGAACATATTCGTATAGGCCACTCCCACTTTTGCATTGGCAGCAATCAGTTTCTGCTCTGCCTGACGAATATCGGGACGGCGTTCCAACAAAGTAGACGGTAATCCTACGGGAAGTGTTTCCGGAGAATTAAATTCCTGAAGCAAACGGGAACGAGCTATCTTATTAGGATATTCACCCGCAAGATAAGCAATATCGTTTTCTTTCAGAGAGATTTTACGTTCCAAGTCAGGAACCAGAGTGGCCGTACGTGCCAACTCCACTTGTGCCTGTCGATAGGAAGTCTCGGAGGTCAATCCACCGGCAAACCGGATACGTGCCAGACGTACCCCTTCTTCACGGGCTTTCAACGTCTGTTTGACAATATCAAGCTCTGTATCCAAAGCTACCAGTTCATAGTAAGCCTGCGCCACTTCAGCCACAATCGTCATCTGCAATGCACGTTGCGCCTCAATAGATTGCAGATACTCGGCAATGCTGGCCGAACGTGCCCAACGTAGATTTCCCCAAAGATCGAGTTCCCATGAAACAAGAAATTGTGCTTCAAAGGTATCTGATCTCTTGAAAGCGTCTCCTCCATGATTCTCAAGTTCACGTTCCCCTGTCACTTTTCCTTTAATGTCCGGAAGCAATGCCGCCGTAGAAATTCGTTTCTGTGCAGCCATTTCTTTCACACGGGCAGCAGCAATCAGCATATCTTTATTATGATCCAATGCACGCTCTATCAGACTTCTCAATGTAGCATCCGTATAAATATCCCTCCAGTCCTGAGCACCGAAGCTGACCGAATCCTGTGATCTTTCCAAGCTGTCGGGTAAATGAAGATCAGGACGGACATAGCTTTTCCCTACCTTGCAGGAAGTCAGTACTCCGGCAAGTAACAGGATAGCAATATATAGTTTCTTTCGTTTCATTATTTCTTATGTTTTAAGATTTTCGACTTTGTTTTATACACCATCACAAAGAAGAACGGCACAAGAATGATACCAAATACGATAGCAAATATCATTCCGAAAAATACACCTGTACCGATTGCCTGCCGGCTTGCCGAACCCGGACCACTTGCCAGTACCATCGGAAGCATACCGAGCACAAAGGCAAGAGAGGTCATCAGAATCGGACGGAAACGCAATTTGGCTGCGTATATGGCCGACTGCACCAAGTCTTCACCTTTATCTACCTGCACCTTTGCAAACTCTACAATCAAAATCGCATTCTTAGCGGCAAGTCCGACCAACATAACCAAGCCAATCTGGAAATAAACATCGTTTTCCAATCCGCAAACCCAGACTCCCAAATAGGCTCCCAAAGCAGCCACAGGTAAAGAAAGCAATACGGCAATAGGCACTGTCCAACTTTCGTATTGTGCAGCAAGGAAAAGGAAAACGAACAAGAATACCAGTGCCATCACCATACCTGTCTGACCTCCCGCCTGCTTCTCCTGATAGGAAAGACCGCTCCATTCCAGACCGATATTATCGGGGAGATGATCTTTGGCAATCTGTTCCATGATCTCCATCGCCTGTCCGGAACTATATCCTTGCGCAGCTGCTCCACGAATAACGGCCGTAGTAAACATATTGAAACGTTTGATACTTCCCGGTCCTGTGGTATATGATGCATTTCCCAGAGAAGTCAACGGTACCATCGCTCCATTGGAGGCTTTTACGAAAAATAAATTAATATTGTCTTTATGTTCCCGGTAAGGAGCTTCCGCCTGAATATAAACCTTATATATACGGTTGAACATATTAAAGTCGTTCACATACACCGAACCGGTATAAGCCTTCATGGTAGAAAACACATCAGCCAAAGGCACACCCAGCATCTTCACTTTATCTCGATCCACATCAAAATAGAGTTGTGGGATTTCCGATTGCAAAGAAGATGACAAGCCGGCCAGCTCTTTACGTTTGGATGCATAGTACATTAATGTATCTGCTGCGTCTACCAAATTATCAAAAGTGGCTTCTCCGCGAGCTTCCAGCTGCATCTCAAAACCTCCCGAACTACCCAGTCCCGGAATCACCGGAGGGGTGGACAGATAGACTTTACATTCCGGATATTCCTCAAGATGTTTCTCTACCGTATGCATGATCTTCTCAATAGTGGTACTCTTCCGTTCCTCCCAAGGTTTCAGGATCACCGTCAGTTCAGCACGTCCCTGGTTACTTCCGACACGCGGACTACTTCCCGTTACATTCTGTATATACTCAATGTACGGGTTCTTTTCCAGATAAGCAATGGCACGCTCTGTCACGATACGGGTACGTTCCAGAGTAGCTCCTTCCGGCAGTTCTAATTCAATCTTGAAATATCCCTGATCTTCCACAGGTAAGAAACTGGTCGGAATAATACGATGAATCAACATGATAGCAATCAACACCATACCAAAAGCACTCAAAACTCGACGAGGATGCTTAATTGTACGAGTTACGGCAGCTACATACTGATTACTACCGATACCCAGCCATTCATTAATCTTCCGGAAAACGATATTCTTTTTCTTCCCGCTATCCGGTTTCAGAATCAGCGAACACATCACCGGACTCAATGTCAGAGCCACTACCGTAGAAATAAGTACGGACACTACAATTGTCACCGTAAACTGGCGATACAACTGTCCTGTAATCCCACTTAAAAAGCTAACCGGGACGAACACAGCCGCTAATACCAGTGAAGTGGCAATCAAAGCACTGGAAAGTCCGTTCATCGCTTTTTTCGTAGCTTCATAAGGACTTAGGTGCTCCGTTTCCATAATATGTTCTACACCTTCCACCACCACAATCGCATCATCCACCACAATACCGATGGCAAGGATCAATCCGAGCAATGTCAGGATATTCAGTGAGAAACCGAAAATCAACATGAATCCGAAAGTACCGATCAATGAAATAGGCACAGCCACTACCGGAATCAACGTTGCACGCCAGCTCTGCAAGGATAAATAAACCACCAGAACCACCAATACCAATGCTTCAAACAACGTCTTATATACTTCATGGATAGATTCGGAAATATAAGTCGTCATATCAAACGGAATCTCATAGCTCAATCCCTCCGGGAAGTTCTTGCTAATCTCATCCATCGCCTCTTTTACTCTCTCGGCCACTTCCATCGCATTGGCACCCGGTAACATATAAATACCAAGTACGGCAGCATTTTCACCGTTGATACCACTCTCTGTATTATACGAAGAAGCTTCCAGCGATACACGTGCCACATCTTTCAATCGAATGATAGAACCATTCGCATTGGCACGCACTACGATATCTTCAAATTGTCCTACAGTGGAAAGACGTCCCTGTGTCGTGATAGGAATCGTGATATCCAATCCCTGTACAGGCTGTTGTCCCAGCACACCCGCTGCCGATTCACGGTTCTGATCTTTCAATGCATTCTGCAAATCCTGTACGGTCAGTCCGAAGTTTGCCAGCTTATCCGGTTGCGCCCATATCTGCATGGCATAATAACGGCTACCAATATTGGATACACGTCCCACTCCGGGAATACGGCGAATCACATCGAGCACATTGATAGTAGCAAAGTTACTCAAGTAAATCTCATCGAACTTTGGGTCAGTAGAAGTCAAACAAAGCGTCATCAACTGACTGGGAGCCTGTTTCTCTACCGAAATACCATTCTGAATCACTTCCGCCGGCAAACGGGATTCTGCCAGTTTCACACGGTTCTGAATCTCAACAGCAGCCAAATCCGGATCAGCAGATACATCAAAAGTAACTGTTGCCGAAAAGCCTCCGGAGTTAGAACTATTTGATTCCATATAAAGCATCCCCGGAGTACCATTGATTTCCTGCTCAATCGGAGTAGCTACTGCCTGTGATACAGTAAGTGCACTCGCACCCGGATAGGAAGCACTAATCTTCACCACCGGAGGGGTAATCTGTGGGTATTGATCCACCGGAAGCATCGTCAGACCGATAATGCCGACAATCACAATCACGATGGAGATTACAGCCGAAAAGACCGGCCTATCTATAAAAAAAGTAACTTTCATCGTTTATTCTCCTTTCGCGTTATCCTTCGTTCCGGTAACATCTTCTTTCGCCCCGGCCACTTCATTTTTTGTCGTAGTTATACTATCCTGGGCCTCTGCATCCGGTTGGCTCACCCGTACTTTCATACCTGGAGTCAACTTATGGAATCCTTCCACAACAACCATTTCTCCTTCTGCCAATCCTCTTTCTACCACCACATTATTCCCGACTTCCGGTCCTAATTCGATAAAACGCTTCTCTACCGCATTATCTTTACGCATGGTATAAATATAAGCTCCTCCCTTCTCGATGGTAACGGCTTTCATCGGAACAACGAGTGCTCCTTCACGAACATCCAGTAACAATTTTACTTTTGTAAATTGTCCCGGTAATAATACCTGCTTCGGATTAGGCATTTCTGCACGTACAGAGAAAGTACCGGTTTGAGGATCCACCTGCGGTTCGGCAAAATCCACGTATCCTTTGAATGGATAGACTGTGTTATCCGCCAATGTAATGGTAATATTGGGCTGCCAGGAACGGGTAGAATCCTGCTGTCCCAAATTAATATTTCTTTCTTTACTCTTCAGATAATCGAGTGCTGTCATACTAAAATCAACCAACACCGTATCACTCTTCACAATAGTAGCAAGCAACGATTTCCCCCCGGGTCCCACTAACGTACCCAAGTCCACATTTCTTTCACTAATGTGTCCCGACAAAGGCGAACGGACAATGGTATAGCCCAGCTCCAATTCAGCCTGTGCCAAATCCGCCTCACTCATGGCTACCGTTGCCTCGGCACTTTCATAAGCAGCTTCCGCATTATCCAAATCCAACTGGCTTGCAGCATTCTGCTCAAACAACGGACGGATACGTTTTAAATCACGCTCCGCCTTCAAAGCCTGCGCTTCGTCTTTTTTCAACTGCGCCCTAGCCTTATCAGCTTTGGCACGATACTGGTCCTGATTAATGACAAACAAAACCTGATTCTTATTGACATATGTACCTTCGGCAAAAAGCATATTTTCCAGATAGCCTTCCACCCGGGCACGGACTTCGACGAACTGCTGGGCGCGAATACGCCCTACATATTCCCCGTATATCTCTACATCATCTTTCACTACCGGTTCCACAATGACTGTCGGCATTTCCGGTGCAGCCTTCTGAGGTCGGGTCAGTATCCAATATACACCCAACACAACTACCGCACAGATTATAGCAGCAATGGTTCTCTTTCTCCTCAGTTTCAACTCATGTTTCGAAAAGAATAATCTCATATCGAATCTTATTATTTAATTTAACTTATGTTTGTTCTTTACTCCTATATGCAATTCACATACCAAAAATGCGTCGCAGACATTATTAACTTACAATCAAAGCATTACAAATTCTTCTTCTTTTTGCAAAAGTGTGGAAATCCGCTGTATTGTGTAGAAATTATCCACATTTCCGACTTTTGGAACATTTTTTTTAATTCCCATTTCAACAACTAAACAAATTATGCTCTACATTTGTATTATATTAAACATCAACACTAGACCATGTCCTAATGAAAAAACAAATCTTTTCAACATTAGTTTTATCAATTGGCTTATTATTGCCTTTTTCTTTGCATTCTCAGGAGCAAAGAAAAAAAGTAGGTGTCGTACTGAGCGGCGGGGGTGCCAAAGGAATGGCACACATCAAAGCACTGCAAGTGATCGAAGAAGCCGGCATTCCTATCGACTATATAGCCGGTACCAGTATGGGAGCTATCGTAGGTGGTCTTTATGCCATCGGCTATACTCCGGAACAATTGGACAGTATGGTACGGAAGCAAGATTGGACATTCCTGTTGAGTGACCGTATCAAAAGAAGCGCCATGTCATTAACAGATCGTGAGCGATCTGAAAAATATACAGTCTCTATCCCTTTCACCAAAACTCCCAAAGATGCCGCTACCGGAGGAATCATGAAAGGAGAGAATCTGGCCAATCTGTTTTCAGACCTTACCGTGGGATATCATGATTCTATCAATTTTAATAAACTTCCCATTCCTTTTGCCTGTGTGGCTGCCAATGTTGTCAACGGAGAGCAAATCGTATTCCATGACGGAATACTTTCTACTGCCATGCGCGCCAGTATGGCCATCCCCGGTGTATTTACTCCGGTACGGCAAGACAGCATGGTGTTAGTGGACGGTGGTATTGTAAACAACTATCCGGCGGATGTAGTGAAAGCAATGGGGGCTGATATTATTATCGGAGTAGACGTGCAAAACGCTCTCAAAAAGGCCGACAAGCTCAATAGCGTCCCCGACATTCTGGGACAGATTGTAGACATTACCTGTCAGTCTAATCATGAAAAGAATGTAGACCTCACAGATACTTATATCCGTGTCAATGTAGAGGGATATTCATCCGCCAGTTTTACTCCGACTGCTATTGATAGCTTGATGCGAAGAGGTGAAGAAGCGGCAAGAGACCAATGGGATTCGTTGCTTGCCTTAAAAAAGAAAATAGGAATAGCCGAGGATTATACTCCCAAACAACACGGCCCTTATTCTTCCCTATCCAATGCACGTACTGTTTATGTGACCGACATTTCATTTTCGGGTGTAGAAGTGGATGACAAAAAATGGCTGATGAAGAAATGCAATTTGAAAGAAAACAGTAATATCTCCACTCTACAAATAGAACAGGCCTTGTATCAGTTACGCGGTAGCCAATCCTACTCAAGTGCCAGTTATACATTGAAAGAGACACCTGAAGGCTATCATCTCAACTTCCTGTTGCAAGAAAAATATGAAAGAAGAATCAATTTGGGCATCCGTTTCGACTCGGAAGAGATCGCATCGTTGTTGGTCAATGCAACGGCAGACCTCAAAACTCATATTCCTTCCCGGTTGGCTCTTACCGGTCGGTTGGGTAAACGATATGCCGCCCGCATAGACTACACGTTGGAACCCATGCAACAACGTAATTTCAACTTCTCGTATATGTTCCAATACAACGATATCAATATTTACGAAGAAGGTGACCGTGCCTATAATACAACTTACAAATATCATCTGGCCGAATTCGGTTTCTCTGATGTATGGTACAAGAATTTCCGTTTCGGACTCGGTCTTCGTTTTGAATATTACAAATACAAGGATTTCCTGTTTAAGAAACCTGAAATCTCCGACCTGAAAGTAGAATCGGAACATTTTCTAAGTTATTTTGCCCAAGTACAATATAATACCTATGATAAAGGACGTTTCCCTTCTAAAGGAAGTGACTTCAGAGCTGCCTATTCGCTCTATACGGATAATATGGCACAATACAACGAACATGCTCCATTTTCAGCACTGAATGCTTCGTGGGCAAGTGTCATTCCAGTGACCCGCCGCTTCTCTGTCATTCCTTCCATTTATGGACGTATCCTGATCGGAAGGGATTTTCCTTATCCATTACAAAATGCTATTGGCGGTGATGTCCCCGGTTTCTATATTCCACAGCAATTACCTTTTGCCGGGGTTACCAATCTGGAATTAATGGATAACACCATTATGATCGCCTCTATTAAATTCAGACAACGGATGGGAGCCATTCATTATCTCACATTGACAGGTAACTACGGGCTAACGGATAGTAATTTCTTCGATATATTGAAAGGGAAGCAATTGTTCGGTGTTAGCGCAGGTTATGGTATGGATAGCATCTTCGGACCATTGGAAATATCATTAGGATATTCTAATCAGACAGATAAAGGAAGTTGCTTTGTGAATTTAGGATATTATTTCTAATGGATTACAGTATTTCCAAAAAGCAAAAGAGGAGACCGCTTCACAGTGACCTCCTCCCTCTATACTCTATATGAATATGCTAAAAAGGGTTTATTGAAAAAAAGAAGCATATTCAAAAGGGTTTTATTAAAAAATATTACATAGCGATTCAATGAATCGCTTTAAAATCATATCAACAATCTTCACAGACAGTTGATATGTATGGGAAATATGTATCAAATTATATTTTGGTACATGGATCAATTTACATGCTACCACCTTTACCACCACTATGTGTCGGGTTATAAGTTACCGTCTTATATTGCTGGTCAGCACCTGTATAACGTTTTGCAGAGATAGATATCGTTTTTGTCTGCCCGTTATAGATGACTGTTGTAGTCAATGTAGTTGTACGAGTCTTGGCATAACAAGCATAATCCATCGTAGTATAGCCATTTACATTTACCGTATTATATAACACACAATCGAGAACAACCGAAATGAAAGCAGAGAAAAACATCGACAATTACAGTAATAGAAGAGTTTTGGCCTTTAGCGAAGGGGCAAATTCTTTTTTTAACAGGATATATAAATCATAGGGCAAAAACGAAGGTATCCAAAGAGGGCTGTACAAAGCGCTGAAACGCCCGCCAGTAAAGGGGGAAAAGCCAACGAAAACCAGTAGAGTAGAGAAGAGAAAAGTATTATTTCTGTTATAAATAATAGCAATAATATAGGGCAGAGAAAATGGCTTTAGCTGCTACCGCTGTCGGTTCGGATCACTTCGTCGGTGCCGTTTCTGTACCCGCGTCCCTCATGAGTTATTCGTCCGGCAGATGACCGGCTTTCGTCTGGCAGGTTGTTGATGCTCGTCCGGTGGGTAACGGACATTCACACGGTAGATAACGTACGTTTGTCCGTTAGGTAAATTCTATATTATTTTTCGGGTTACCGCTTCACTTAAAAATAATATTTGGCTCATACATAACCAAAATACTATTCAGGATCACAATCAAACCTGTTATTCCATCAATAATAGCCTGTGAAATTATTTAAATAAAGGGATAGAGTTAAGAAGATGAAGGCCTGAATAATGTTTTTCCCTATATTATTCGCTAGAATCAAAGAAAGTGCCTATCTTTACCGCAAATATTTTTATTATTCACCATTAAATATAAAGATTATGGCAAGTAGAAGAGAACTCAAAAAGAACGTAAACTATATCGCAGGAGAATTATTCACCGAGTGTTTAATTAACAGCATGCTTATCCCCGGCACAGACAAAGCGAAAGCTGATGAACTGATGGCAGAGGTACTGAAAATGCAGGATGAGTTTGTTACTCGTATCAGCCACACAGAACCGGGCAACGTGAAAGGTTTTTATAAGAAATTCCGTGCAGACTTTAATGCAAAGATTAACGAGATTATTGAAGCTATCGGAAAATTGAACTAAAAGCAGAAATGAAAAAAGCAATTTATAGCTTTATCTATTACCGCCTGTTAGGGTGGAAGACAAACGTTACGGTGCCTAATTATGATAAATGCGTGATATGTGCCGCTCCACACACAACAAATCTTGATTTATTTATTGGAAAACTATTTTATGGTGCTATAGGCCGTAAGACAAGTTTCATGATGAAAAAAGAATGGTTTTTCTTTCCACTCGGAGTTTTTTTCAAAGCTGTTGGCGGAATTCCCGTTGACCGCAGCCGAAAAACTTCGCTAGTAGATCAGATGGTTCATAATTTTGCTAAATATAAAAAGTTTAATTTGGCTATCACTCCCGAAGGAACCCGCAAAGCGAATCCAAACTGGAAAAAAGGATTTTATTTTATAGCCTTGAAAGCCCAGGTTCCTATCGTTCTGATTGGCATTGATTACAGCAAGAAAACAATCTCTGCAACGAAAGCCATCATGCCATCAGGAGATATTAATAAGGACATGAAAGAAATCAAACTTTATTTCAAAGATTTCAAAGGAAAACATCCGGAGAATTTTGCTCTTGGAGAAATATGATTTTAAGTATTAAGTAATAAGTATTAATCGTAGCTTCTGACATACCTATCCGCACGGTTTAATACTTAATACTTGACACTTAATACTTATTTAACACTTAGTTAGTATGGAGTCTATCCGTATTTCCATCATACAAACCGATATTGCTTGGGAAAATAAACAAGAAAATCTCCGTTCGCTCCACGAAAAGCTGCAAAGTCTTCGTGGAATAACGGAGATGGTTGTTTTACCGGAGATGTTTTCCACCGGATTCAGCATGCAGAGTAAAATGCTGGCAGAGCCGAACTCCGGAGCGACCATTACAACACTCAAGCAATGGGCTGCCCAATTTCAGCTAGCCATTTGTGGAAGTTATATAGCAACTGAAAACGACCAGTTCTATAATCGGGCCTTCTTCCTGACATCGGAAGGAGAAGAATTCTATTATGACAAACGTCACCTGTTTCGTATGGGAAGGGAGGCTGAACATTTTTCGGCTGGTGATAAACGACTTATCATCCCTTACCGTGGATGGAATATCTGCCTGCTGGTTTGCTATGATCTCCGTTTTCCTGTATGGAGCCGGAACGTAAACAACGAGTACGACCTTTTAATATATGTAGCCAACTGGCCTATCCCCCGCCGTCTGGTTTGGGACACTCTACTCCGGGCACGTGCCTTGGAAAATCAATGCTATGTATGCGGTGTCAACAGGGTAGGCATAGACGGATATCAGCTTACATATAATGGAGGAAGCAGAGTTTATTCTGCTTTCGGAGAAGAAATAGGCTCATTTCCAGATGAAAAGGAAGGAATAGCTACTGTGAGCCTTAATCTGAATACTCTTAACCAATTCAGAGAGAAGTTCCCGGTATGGAAAGATGCAGACGAATTCCATCTGTAACATTGGCAAAACAACAAATGTTAAAAACAGATTATTGCAGCAACAATACCTATAACTCGGTAGTTAATTATATAGACTTCTTTTGTATCTTTGTCGTGAAAATACAGTCGTAAGGACGCTAATCTTACATAACTTAATTAACAACTTTATGAAAACAAATCTTAGTTCTCAAATCAGTCTCCACCGGGTCTCCCCCAGATACTACAGACCGGAGAATGCATTTGAAAAATCAGTCTTGACAAGACTCGAGAAAATCCCTACGGACATCTACGAATCCGTAGAAGAAGGTGCTAACTATATTGCGCGCGAAATAGCACAAACCATACGCGAAAAACAAAAGGCAGGACGTTTCTGTGTATTGGCACTTCCCGGAGGTGACTCACCCAGCCACGTATATACCGAACTTATCCGTATGCATAAGGAAGAGGGACTTAGCTTCCGCAATGTGATCGTATTTAATATGTATGAGTATTATCCGTTGTCTCCCGATGCAATCAACAGCAACTTCAACGCTTTGAAGAGTATGTTGCTGGACCACATCGACATTGACAAGCAGAATATATTCACTCCCGATGGAAGCATTGCCAAAGATACTATCTTTGAATATTGCCGCCTGTATGAACAACGCATTGAAAGCTTCGGAGGTATTGATATTGCTTTGTTAGGTATCGGTCGTGTAGGTAACATTGCGTTCAACGAACCGGGTTCCCGACTGAACTCTACCACTCGTCTGATTTTGTTGGATAACGCATCACGCAATGAGGCATCCAAGATTTTCGGAACGTTGGATAATACTCCGATCAGTTCTATTACAATGGGAGTAGCCACTATTCTTGGTGCAAAGAAAGTGTATCTGCTTGCCTGGGGTGAGAATAAAGCAGCTATGATTAAAGAATGTGTGGAAGGTGCGATCACTGACACAATTCCTGCTTCTTACCTGCAAACTCACAACAATGCGCATGTAGCTCTCGATCTTTCGGCAGCCATGAACTTAACACGTATCCAACGTCCTTGGTTAGTCACTTCCTGCGAATGGAACGATAAGTTAATCCGTAGCGCTATTGTTTGGCTGTGTCAGCTGACCGGCAAACCGATTCTGAAATTGACCAATAAAGATTATAACGAAAACGGGTTAAGTGAGCTTCTGGCACTTTATGGTTCTGCATACAATGTAAATATCAAAATTTTCAATGATTTGCAGCACACCATTACCGGATGGCCGGGTGGCAAGCCCAATGCTGATGATACCTATCGTCCGGAACGCGCAAAACCATATCCGAAACGTGTAATCATCTTCTCTCCGCATCCGGATGATGATGTTATTTCCATGGGTGGTACACTTCGCCGTTTGGTAGAGCAGAAACACGAAGTACACGTAGCTTACGAAACTTCCGGTAATATCGCTGTAGGTGACGAGGAAGTAGTTCGTTTCATGCATTTCATCAATGGATTCAACCAACTCTTCAATAACAGTGAAGACTTGGTTATCAATGAAAAATATACAGAAATACGCAATTTCTTGAAAGAGAAGAAAGACGGTGATATGGACAGCCGTGATATTCTGACTATCAAAGGTCTGATTCGTCGTGGTGAAGCCCGTACGGCTTGTACTTATAATAATATACCGTTGGAACGTTGCCATTTCCTTGATCTGCCATTCTATGAAACAGGTAAGATTCAGAAAAACCCGATCAGTGAAGCAGACGTAGAAATTGTACGCAACTTGCTCCGTGAAATAAAACCTCACCAAATTTTCGTTGCAGGTGACCTAGCCGACCCACATGGAACTCACCGTGTATGTACAGACGCTGTATTTGCTGCTGTCGATCTTGAAAAAGAAGAAGGTGCCAAATGGCTGAAAGACTGTCGTATCTGGATGTACCGTGGTGCGTGGGCTGAATGGGAAATCGAGAATATTGAAATGGCAGTGCCTATCAGTCCGGAAGAACTTCGTGCAAAACGTAACTCTATCCTGAAACATCAATCGCAAATGGAAAGTGCTCCGTTCCTGGGTAACGACGAACGTTTGTTCTGGCAACGTAGCGAAGATCGTAACCGTGGTACAGCTACTTTGTACGATCAGTTGGGACTGGCTTCTTACGAAGCAATGGAAGCATTTGTAGAATATGTTCCATTATAAGAGTAATCATTCTTAATTAAGAGAATATAAAACAATGAAAGAAGAGTGGGAAGTTTCGATACTTCTCGCTCTTTTTTGTTTATTTTTGCGGGAGAATTCACCACAGAGGAAAGGAGGACACAGAGTTATTATGAACAACCATTTTATATCGCTATATCGCTTCATAGATTTAACCTCTGTGTCCTCCTTTCCTCTGTGGTGAAAATGAAAATAAAAGCATTGAATGATGAAAAAGATAATAGTGTTTCTTCTATGCCTCACTATAGGCGCAAACTACCTTTTCGCTCAAGACATTGAAAGAAATGTAAAAGAGCGGCTGACGGATTACTTCAACCAATATACCGCAACAGCCAAAATCAGCACTCCTAAACTGAATAGCTTCGATATTAATTACGACCGTAAGACGATTGCAATCTATGCATCGGAGAGCTTCGCCTATCAGCCTTTCCGACCGGAAACTGTAGAAAATATTTATAATCAAGTAAAAGAGTTGCTTCCGGGTCCCGTTCATTATTACCAGCTCATCATTTATGCGGATGGGAAACCCATTGAGGATTTGGTACCTAATTTCTACCGGAACAAGAAAAAGGATAAAGGACGGTTATCCTTAAATGTAGATTATAAAGGAGCTCCTTGGGTGAAAAACACTTCACGTCCTAATGAAATCTCACGCGGACTACAAGACCGCCACATTGCAATCTGGCAAAGCCACGGCAACTATTTCAAAAATGACAAAAACGAATGGGGATGGCAACGCCCCCGATTGTTCTGCACCACAGAAGATATGTTCACTCAATCTTTTGTCCTTCCTTATGTGATTCCAATGCTGGAAAATGCAGGAGCGATTGTTTACACTCCCCGCGAACGGGATACACAAAAGAATGAAATCATCGTAGATAATGATACTCCCAACGCTTCTCTTTATTTGGAAGTGGGTGGTAAAAAGACTAATTGGACAAATGCTCCGGTAAGAGGATTTGCTCAAAAGAAAACAATCTATAAAGAGGAAGAAAATCCTTTCACTGACGGGACCTGTCGTTTTATTCCAACAGAGAAAAAGAAAAAGAAGAATAAAGACCAAGTATTTGCCGAATGGGTGCCTACTCTACCGGTAACAGGCAAGTATGCAGTTTATGTTTCCTACCAGACATTGCCCAACAGTGTAAGCGACGCCAAATATCTGGTATTCCATAACGGTGGAGTTACCGAATTTAAAGTAAACCAAAAGATAGGTGGAGGCACATGGGTTTATCTCGGCACTTTTGAATTCGACAAAGGGAACAACGACTACGGCATGGTGGTTCTTAGCAACGAGAGCAGCGAACATGGAGTTGTATGTGCCGATGCAGTACGTTTTGGAGGAGGAATGGGTAACATTGCCCGTGGAGGAAGAATCAGTGGGCTACCGCGTTACTTGGAAGGAGCACGCTACTCTGCTCAATGGGCGGGAATGCCATACGAAGTATATGCCGGACGAAAAGGTGAAAACGACTATATAGACGATATCAACACACGCTCTAACGTTATCAATTATTTATCGGGCAGTTCCGTCTATAACCCACAACAGTCGGGTCTGGGCGTACCTTTGGAAATGACGATGGCATTGCACAGTGACGCCGGATGCAGCAAAACAGACGAACTGATCGGATCACTCGGCATTTACACCACCGATTTCAATAATGGCAAACTGAATGCAGGAACAGACCGGTATGCCTCACGTGATTTGGCAGACATTCTGCTGACACAGATTCAGAAAGATATTTATTCAAGCTACAGCTTGCCGTGGACACGCCGCAGCATGTGGAACCGGAATTATAGTGAAACACGTCTTCCGGCTACGCCTTCTACAATTATTGAACTACTCTCCCACCAGAACTTCGCAGATATGCAGTTAGGACATGATCCGAACTTTAAATTTACAGTGGGACGTGCCATCTACAAAGGAATTTTGCAATTCATTACCAGCCAGCATGATAAAGAATACATCGTTCAGCCTCTGCCTGTGAGCAATTTCGCCATTCAATTCGGAAAGAAAAAGAACACATTAGAACTTTCATGGAAAGGCGAAGACGATCCGCAAGAACCGACTGCACGACCACGGGAATACATTGTATATACCCGCATCGGTTATGGAGGTTTTGACAATGGCACTTTAGTCAGCAAAACGTCCCATACCGTTAAGATAGAACCGGGACTTGTTTATTCATTCAAGGTAACTGCTGTAAACCGGGGCGGGGAAAGTTTTCCTTCTGAAATCCTCTCCGCTTATAAAGCCAAACGTGAACAGGGAAAAGTAATCATCATCAATGGCTTTGACAGAATCAGCGGTCCGGCGGTCGTTAACACTTCTGAAAAAGCCGGATTCGATCTAATGCAAGATCCCGGCGTTCCGTATATATCGAATATTTCATTTTGCGGAGCACAAACCAGTTTCGACCGTACACAAGCCGGTAAAGAAGGAAAAGGAAGTCTGGGGTATAGTGGAAGCGAATTAGAAGGAATGAAAATTGCAGGAAACACGTTCGACTATCCTTTTATTCACGGAAAAGCGATTCAGGCAGCCGGAAAATATAGCTTCGTATCATGCAGCGACGAAGCGGTAGAGAACGGATTAGTTACGTTAGAAGATTATCCGGTGGTAGATTATATTTTGGGACTGGAAAAAGAAGATCCTGCAAGTAAAGCATATTACAAGACATTCTCTTCGGCTATGCAACGGATTATGACCAGCTATTGCCAAGCGGGAGGTAACCTGTTTGTCAGCGGTGCTTATGTAGGAAGTGACATGAGTGGAACACAAGGAAACCGGGAATTTACGGAGAAGATACTGAAGTATGGTTATCAAGGTAGCCTGACGGATAAGAGTTCGAATCAGATTAAAGGATTGGGCCGTACTATTACAATCCCACGTCTGCCTAATGAAAGCAGCTATGCTGTGCCTGCTGTGGATTGTATTGTTCCCGTAGATACTGCCTTCCCCGTATTTACGTATGCACCCGGCAATCAGAGTGCAGGTATTGCCTACAAAGGAAACTACCGTACTTTTGTATTGGGCTTTCCTTTTGAAAGCATCCAGTCCGAAGCGGACCGGGCAACCATTATGGCAGGCATCCTGGGATTCTTTACTCAAAAATAAAAAATATCCTTTTTTTTAATCCGTTTTTCATTTTAAATTCTATCTTTGCTACTATAATAACCTTTAAAACTAAAAAACAATGTATACTATACAAGCAAATCCCAGTGGTACACGCAGCATAGAAGTATCTAATGAAAACTTGAGAACGATTGAAAAATATGCTCTGTTCCGTCATCTTATCGACAGCACCGGTATTGTAGATGAAGCAGTTTTGGATAAGTTGAAACTTAATGTCCGTTCCCTTATCGCCAGCCAGGAGGAAGATAGCAAAGACTTGCTGGACCTTTGTATCGACGTGATTTATCACAATAATATGAAGGCATTCGGCTTGCAACAGCTCATCAAGCTCTATCTTACCTGGCTCTCCAGTCCGGAAGCGGAAGAAGAGGAGGAATAATGATTACGGTAGATACCTGCGGAATAACAGCATACAGTCCGCTGATTCCTGCAATAAAAGCGATGTGCACTGCCTCTCCGGGTGAAACGATAGAGATTATCATGAACCATGCCGATGCGTTTCAGGATCTAAAGGAATATCTGTCCGAGCAAGGTATTGGTTTCCGTGAAATCTATGACGGTGAACAAATGACATTACAGTTCACAATCAACGGGAAGTTAAAAAAATATCCTAATAATTGAAAGAAAACATCCTAATGAACGAAGTGAAACATCTCAATGAATAAAAAAATCATTGGGATGTTTTTTATTATCCGTATCTTTGCGGCATGAAAGAATATCGATTGACCGACTGGTTACCCACTACTAAGAAAGAAGTAGAACTTCGAGGATGGAATGAATTGGATGTCATTCTATTTAGTGCTGATGCATATGTGGATCATCCTTCTTTTGGTGCTGCCGTTATCGGACGCATTCTCGAAGCGGAAGGTTTGAAAATAGCCATCGTTCCCCAACCTAACTGGCGTGACGACCTGCGTGACTTCAGGAAGTTGGGACGTCCACGGCTATTCTTCGGTATCTCCGGCGGATGCATGGACTCGATGGTTAATAAATATACCGCCAACAAACGACTACGCAGCGAAGACGCCTATACTCCGGACGGCCGACCGGATATGCGTCCGGAATATCCTTCCACGGTTTATAGCCAGATACTAAAGAAACTCTTTCCGGATGTTCCGGTAGTCATCGGAGGAATCGAAGCCAGTTTAAGACGGTTGAGTCATTACGATTATTGGCAGGACAAAGTGCAAAAGAGTATTTTGTGCGACAGCGGGGCAGATCTGCTCATTTACGGAATGGGGGAAAAGCCTCTTGTAGACCTGGTGAAGAATATGAAAAGTCTGCTCACCGCTGAAGAACCTGTACTGACAAGCAGCAAATTCAGAACAATTATCGGTTCTGTACCCCAAACAGCCTATCTTTGTCGTGCAACAGAATGGACATCTGCGGAAGATGACCTTCAACTTTATTCACACGAAGAATGTCTGGCAGATAAAAAGAAACAGGCTAGTAATTTCCGACATATCGAAGAAGAATCCAATAAATATTCGGCTTCACGAATCACACAAGCAGTAGGAAATAAGATAGTAGTTGTCAATCCTCCCTATCCTCCGATGAGCCAGAAAGACCTCGATCATTCGTTTGATCTACCATATACCCGCCTGCCTCATCCAAAATACAAAGGGAAACGGATTCCGGCATACGATATGATTAAATTTTCCATCAACATTCACCGAGGATGTTTTGGTGGCTGTGCATTCTGCACCATTTCCGCCCATCAGGGAAAGTTTATTGTCAGCCGAAGCAAAGAGTCTATACTGAAAGAGGTAAAAGAGGTTATTCAGTTACCCGATTTCAAAGGATATTTAAGTGATTTGGGAGGTCCTTCCGCTAATATGTATCAGATGAAAGGGAAAGAGGAAGCTATTTGCAAGAAATGCAAACGACCGTCATGTATTCATCCGAAAGTTTGTCCGAATCTAAATACCGATCACCGCCCTCTACTGGATATTTACCATGCTGTGGATGCCTTGCCCGGAATCAAAAAATCGTTTATCGGTAGCGGTGTACGCTATGATCTGTTACTTCATCAAAGCAAAGATGAAGCTATCAACCGTAGCACTGCCGAGTATACCCGCGAATTAATAGTCAATCATGTGAGTGGCCGGTTAAAAGTAGCTCCGGAACACACCAGTGACCGGGTATTATCCGTAATGCGCAAACCTTCTTTTGAGCAATTTGAAACATTCAAGAAGATATTCGACCGTATCAACCGGGAAGAGAATCTGCGTCAGCAACTGATTCCGTATTTTATCTCTTCGCATCCCGGATGCAACGAAGAAGATATGGCGGAGCTTGCCGTTATCACTAAACGTCTGGACTTCCACCTGGAACAAGTACAGGACTTCACTCCTACTCCGATGACAGTGGCTACCGAAGCCTGGTATAGTGGATTCCATCCATACACGCTAGAACCGATCTTCAGTGCCAAAACCCAACGGGAGAAACTTGCACAACGCCAGTTCTTTTTCTGGTATAAACCGGAAGAACGAAAAAACATCATCAATGAGTTGAGACGTATCGGACGTTCAGATTTGATAGACAAGTTATACGGAAAAGGAAAGGACATGGAAAGAGGGAAAGGAAAAAGATAGAATGAAATAAATTATAAATCAAGCATAAGGCATGATTATGAATCAATTATAACTTGTGATTCTATTGGCTACTTTTAAGTTAGCGCTCTCCAATTGATATATATTTGATTACCTAGTAAGTTTTCGTTTGACTATAGTCAAACGATAGTTCAATTATTGTCGGGCGTTAGTTCAACTTAAGTCAAACGAAAACTCATTAGGCAATCGAAAAAATAATATAGGTAAGAGAAAGAAATAAAAGCTACATAGTGATGAGTTGTTGCCAATAATAGCATCTTCAACTCATTTATGCTTCCTTTACCGGCAAAGCCACAATCTCCTGCAACACACTGACTGCCGTTTCCACATTAGTAACATCCTTAATCAGCATACTCCGTCTGCCGTTCTGTTCACGCAAATCACAACGACGGGTATATTTCATCATATAGTCTATCACTTTACCAAAAGCCTTACTTTGATAGAACGGACTATCCGGATTGGAAACAAAGAACAAGGTCATCCGCCCACCTTTCAGGAAGATTTTCTCTGCACCCAAACGGGCTGCGAGACGGCGTAAAGGCACAATACGGAGTAGTTCTTCCGTTTCCCGGGGAACCGGTCCGAAGCGGTCTTCCAGACGAGCACGGAAAGCTTCCACATCTTTGTCCAATGTCAGTCCATCCAGTTCACGATATAGCAACATGCGTTCGCTGCTGCCAGTTACGTAGTTGGCGGGTAATAATAGTTCGAGGTCGCTTTCTACCTGACACTCGTCTACAAACTCTTCTCCACTAATTTGTCCTTCGCCTTTGATTTCATCCGCATACAGTTCTGCAAACTCATCTGTCTTCAACTCATGGACAGCTTCGGTCAGAATTTTCTGATATGTCTCATATCCCAAATCGGCAACAAATCCGCTTTGTTCGGCTCCAAGTAGATTTCCGGCTCCACGAATATCCAAATCCTGCATGGCAATATGAATACCACTTCCCAAATCACTAAAGTTTTCAATCGCTTGAAGACGTCGCCTTCCTTCGGCTGTCAAACTACCCAACGGAGGAGCCAGCAGATAACAAAAAGCTTTCTTGTTGCTACGTCCTACCCGTCCACGCATCTGATGGAGATCACTCAATCCAAAGTTTTGCGCCTGATTGATAATGATAGTGTTGGCATTCGGAATATCAATACCACTTTCGATGATTGTAGTTGCCAAGAGTACATCATAGTCGTAGTTGACAAAATCCAGAATAATCTTCTCCAGCTCTGTCGGTTCCATCTGTCCATGTCCAATTGCTACACGGCAATCCGGGATATGACGTTCGATCATCGCTTTCAATTCCGGCAAGTTCGCAATCCGGTTATTGACAAAGAAGACTTGACCGTTGCGGCTCATCTCAAAATTGATGGCATCCGTTATCACTTCTTCATTAAAAGTATGCACTTCGGTCTGAATCGGATAGCGGTTGGGTGGCGGAGTAGAAATCACACTCAAGTCGCGTGCACCCATCAATGAAAATTGAAGGGTACGGGGAATTGGAGTAGCAGTCATCGTCAGTGTATCCACATTTACTTTCAACTGACGCAGCTTTTCTTTGACAGAGACTCCAAATTTCTGCTCTTCGTCCACAATCAACAATCCCAAGTCTTTAAACTGGACATCTTTTCCCAAGATACGATGGGTACCTATCAGAATACCGACATCTCCCTCTTTCAATCCCTTCAATACAGCTTTGGTCTGTGCGGCAGTACGTGCGCGGCTTAAATACTCCACCCGGCACGGTAACCCTTTCAGACGCTCACGGAAAGTCTGAAAATGCTGGTAAGCAAGCACTGTTGTCGGAACCAAAACGGCCACTTGTTTATTATCGGCAACGGCTTTGAAAGCCGCACGGACCGCTACCTCGGTTTTTCCAAATCCTACATCTCCGCAGACCAGACGATCCATCGGACGGTCACTTTCCATATCCGCCTTGACATCAATCGTCGCCTTGCTCTGATCCGGTGTATCTTCATAAATAAAGGATGCTTCCAACTCACGCTGCAAGAAACTATCGGGACTATAAGAGAAACCTTTTTCCTGACGACGCTGCGAATACAATTTAATCAAATCGCGGGCAATATCCTTGATTTTACTCTTCGTACGTTCTTTCAGTTTCTCCCATGCACCTGTACCTAATTTGTTAAGGCGGGGAGCCTCTCCTTCTTTACCTTTATATTTGGAAACCTTATGCAGGGAATGAATAGAAACGAACACCACATCTTCATTTTGAAACACCAGTTTCAAAACCTCTTGCGTAGTATCACCATTCGGAATACGTACCAAGCCGGAAAAACGTCCGATACCATGATCCGTATGCACCACATAGTCTCCCGGAGTGAACTGATTCAGTTCTTTCAAGGATAGTGCCACTTTTCCCGAACGGGCTTTATCACTTTTCAGATTATATTTATGGAAACGATCAAACAACTGATGGTCTGTGAAGATACAGAGCCGCAGTGTGTTATCTACAAAACCTTCGTGAATGGTACGTTCTACGGGAGTAAAATTAATCTTATCACCCCGATCTTCAAAAATCGCTTTGATACGATCTGTTTGCTTCATGCTGTCACTGCAGATAGATAGCGAATAACCCTTTTCCAAATAATCCTTGAAAGAAGAAGCTACCAGATCGAAATTCTTATGAAAGATAGGCTGGGCAGATGTATTGAAAGTAACGCTGGCATTGGGCGTTCCGGTCGGTTTATTACCAAATTCCAACCGGCGGAAATCGAGTGCCCGTACAGTAAACTCACTACCGTCTATCAATTTCCCTTCCAATGTAATGCCACCATTCTCTTCGGCCTCCTGAACGGCTATTGCCTGTGGAGTCAGCGCCTCATCATGTACTACCTGGATTCGCTCGCGCAACCAAAGAAAATCGCGCATCGCCAAGGTAGTCTCTTTCGGAATGAAATCCAGAAAAGAAGTCGTTACATCACCTGTCACCGCCAAATCGGGAACAATAGACACTCCATCTTTCTTCTCACGGGATAATTGAGACTCCACTTCAAAGGTACGGACACTTTCCACTTCATCACCAAAGAAATCGATGCGATAAGGATATTCCGAAGCAAAAGAGAAAACGTCGATAATACTACCGCGAACAGCATATTGTCCCGGTTCATATACGTAGTCTACATATTCAAAACCATAACTATGCAACACATCGGTGATGAAAGTGGTATCCACTTTCTCTCCTACATTCAGCTTCAGCGTTTTATTACCCAATTCCTTGCGCGACACCACTTTCTCCGCCAATGCATCCGGATACGTAACGATACATAATCCCTCTTCCCCCTTTTGCAAGCGGCTAAGTACTTCTGTGCGCAAAATCTCATTGGCCGCATCTTTTTGTCCATACTTGATGGAGCGACGGAATGAAGATGGAAAGAACAAGACTCTTTCCGTACCTAATATCTGCGTCAAGTCGTGATAGAAATATCCGGCTTCTTCAAGATCACCTAAAATAAATACAAACGGGCAACCACCCTCTTGCACCAGTACAGAAGAAAAAAGAGAAGCGGCGGATGCACACAGTCCTCCGCAAAAAACAGTCTGAACGGAAGTGTCCTTCAACAAGCGCTTCATTACTGCCATATTGGGGTGGGCAGCATATTGTTGTTGCAACTCAGTTATTGTCATACCTATAAAATTTCCCCGCAAAATTACAAAAAAGATTGGGAGTATACACCCAAAGAACAGAAGTATTATAATAAGGTATCTGCCGGACATTACTTAGATGTGGGGCGAGTGCTGTTAAGCCGTGGGCTAAACGTCCGTGAGCCGTGGGATGAGCACTGCTAAGGCATGGGCTTACCCCAAGCGAGGTGCGGGCTTAGTTCCGACAACATGCCGTCTTATTCCGAATGGGGTATGAAACACGTTAAATTTTCCTTAGTTCAGCTATAACTAAAGGAAAAGAACTACTTTTGTTTCTAAATTTTATAGTATCTATATGCAGACATCGGATAGCATTGTAATTATCCCTACCTATAATGAACGGGAGAACATAGAAAATATCATCCGTGCCGTTTTCGGCCTTCCCCAAGTATTCCATATTCTGGTCATAGAAGACGGCTCTCCGGACGGGACGGCAGCCATCGTAAGAAAACTGCAACAAGAATTTCCCGAACGGCTTTTTATGATTGAACGTAAAGGAAAACTGGGACTGGGCACTGCCTACATTACCGGATTTAAATGGGCACTGGAGCACGCATACGAGTATATTTTTGAAATGGATGCAGACTTCAGTCATAATCCGAATGATTTACCCCGTTTGTATCAGGCTTGTTCGGAACAAGGAGGAGATGTATCTATCGGTTCCCGTTATGTCAGTGGAGTGAATGTAGTGAATTGGCCGATGGGACGGGTATTGATGTCATACTTCGCCTCTAAATATGTGCGGTTTATCACCGGAATACCTGTACATGACACCACTGCCGGATTTGTTTGCTACCGCCGTCAGGTATTGGAAACGATCGATTTAGATCATATTCGTTTTAAAGGATATGCCTTTCAGATTGAAATGAAATTCACTGCATCCAAGTGTGGTTTCAAAATCATCGAAGTTCCCGTTATCTTCATTAATCGTGAATTAGGGACTTCTAAAATGAATAGCAGCATCTTTGGAGAAGCCATATTTGGTGTGATAAAATTAAAAGTAAATAGTTGGTTCCATAAATTCCCACAAAAGAAATGAAACGTACACTGATTCAAAACGCCGTTATTGTCAACGAAGGAAGAAAAGTTCTGGGTTCAGTAGTAATCGAGAATGAAAAGATAGCCGAAATATGGGTCGGTGAAGAAAACGCAACTGCCCCCTATGACGAGATAATAGACGCAACCGGATGTTATCTTTTGCCGGGTGCCATCGACGAACATGTGCATTTCCGCGATCCCGGACTGACTCATAAGGCAGATATCACCACAGAAAGTCGTGCTGCGGCAGCAGGAGGTGTCACCTCTATCATGGATATGCCCAATACCAATCCGCAAACTACTACATTGGAGGCTTTGGAAGAAAAATTTATTCTGTTGGGTGAAAAGTCGGCTGTCAACTATTCCTGCTATTTCGGAGCAACGAATAATAACTATACCCAGTTTGCACAACTGGATAAACACCGGGTTTGTGGAGTGAAGCTATTTATGGGGTCAAGCACCGGCAATATGCTGGTAGACCGGATGGCCAGTCTGCGTAATATATTCGGTGGAACTGATCTGCTCATCGCTGCTCATTGCGAAGATCAGGGAATTATCAAAGAAAATACGGATAAATATAAGAAAGAATACGGAGACGATGTACCTTTGGCTCTTCATCCGCTCCTTCGTTCGGAAGAAGCTTGCTATCGTTCATCCGAACTGGCAGTGCAGTTGGCACGTGAGACAAACGCCCGCCTGCACATCATGCATATTTCCACAGCTAAAGAGTTGAGCCTGTTTTCTAATGTACCTTTGGTACAAAAAAAGATCACGGCAGAAGCCTGTGTTTCTCATCTGCTCTTTACGGAAGAGGACTATCAGACACTGGGTGCCCGCATCAAATGCAACCCTGCCATTAAGACAGCGCAAGACCGGAAAGCTTTGCAAGAGGCTGTCAATAGCGGTTTGATTGATGCCATTGCCACAGATCATGCCCCACACTTACTTAGCGAAAAAGAAGGCGGTGCCTTAAAAGCAATGTCCGGAATGCCGATGATTCAGTTCTCACTCGTCAGCATGTTGGAGTTGACAGAAAAAGGAGTGTTTACTATCGAAAAAGTAGTAGAAAAGATGGCTCATGCTCCTGCGCAGATGTATGAAATACAAAACAGAGGATTCATTCGCAAAGGCTATCAGGCTGACTTGGTATTAGTCCGTCCCGGAAGCGAATGGACGGTAACAACCGATTGTATTCTAAGCAAATGCAAATGGAGTCCATTAGAGGGACACACATTCGACTGGAAAGTAGAGAAAACATTTGTAAACGGACATCTGTTATATAACAACGGAGAAATAGACGAGACTTATCGCGGACAGGAATTGTTCTTTGAGCGATAAATAATATTTCAGGCACGGATTACACGGATTTATTTCACGGTTTTTAGAAATATGACTATATAAAACAACAGCGTAATCCGTGTAATCCGTGCCTAAGAACATCAATATCCTGAAGGAAATCTTGCCAGGCACTACGTTGCCGCCATTAAACTCCTATTTAATTGCATAATTTATGATTTTATCTTATAAAATACATACAGTCACTCCCTACATCAACTGGATTTACTTTTTCCACGCATGGGGTTTCCAACCGCGTTTTGCAGCCATCGCCAACATTCACGGATGTGATGCCTGCCGTGCTTCGTGGCTGACAACTTTCCCGGAAGAAGAGCGTAATAAAGCTTCCGAAGCAATGCAGCTATTCAAAGAAGCCAATCGGATGCTCGATCTGCTTGACCGGGATTATGAAGTAAAGACCATCTTCAAGCTTTGCAAGGCAAACTCTGACGGGGATAACCTGATTATTGAGAAAGAAAAAGACCGGTTCATCACCTTTCCTTTACTGCGCCAACAAACGCCGAAAAGAGATGGTAGTCCTTTTCTTTGTCTAAGCGACTTTATCCGTCCGATTTCTTCCGGCATCCCGGATACCATCGGTGCTTTTGCTTCTTCCATTGATGCGGACATGGAAGGATTGTACGAACAGGATCCTTATAAACACCTGCTTGTCCAAACTCTCTCCGACCGACTGGCAGAAGCAGCAACAGAAAAGATGCATGAATATGTACGCAAAGAAGCATGGGGATATGCCAAAGACGAGAATTTAGGCATAGCGGATTTACTGGTCGAGAAATACCAAGGCATCCGACCTGCTGTCGGTTACCCGTCCTTACCGGATCAATCTGTCAACTTCCTGTTGGATGAACTATTGGATATGAAGCAAATAGGCATTTCACTAACCGAAAACGGAGCTATGTACCCGCACGCTTCTGTTTGCGGACTTATGTTCGCGCATCCTGCTTCCGAATACTTCTCCGTCGGAAAGATTGGACAAGACCAACTCGAAGATTATGCCCGCCGCCGGGGAAAAAGCATCGAAGAAATGTGTAAGTTTCTGGCAGCCAATCTTCAATAGTCCTTATTCTCCTGTGATTTTTCTCCTTTTCTCACGACTAACTAACCAGAAAAGTAATCATAGACTCCATGAGAGAACAAACAACAGAGGTCAGCGCCCCTATTGAGCAAGAGTTTTTGTCGGTGATCCGCGAATATGAACGAGTGATCTATAAGGTATGCTATCTGTATGCCAATCCCAATGCTCCTCTCAATGATCTGTATCAGGACGTGGTATTAAACCTTTGGAAAGCCTATCCCAAATTCAGAAAAGAATGTAAGGTTTCCACCTGGATTTACCGTATTGCCCTCAACACCTGTATCAGCTTCTATCGTAAAGAAAAGAATGTGCCGGAAATAGTCAGCCTCACCAAAGATACCGACTGGGCCATAGAAGCACACGACCCGATCAACGAAATGCTGAAACAGCTCTATCAGATGATCAACCAACTGGGACAACTCGACAAATCAATTATCCTGCTTTATCTCGAAGACAAAAGTTACGAGGAAATAGCAGAAATCACCGGACTGACGGTTACCAATGTAGCGACCAAACTAAGTCGTATCAAAGACAAACTTAAAAGAATGAAAAAGGAGGAATAAGATATATGGAACTGGAAGAACTGAAAAAATCTTGGAATGCCCTGGATGAACACTTGAAAGACAAAAAGTTCATTAAAGAAGAAGAGCTTGAAAAGCTGATAAGGCATGCGGACAAAGGTATCCACGCCATTGCCAGCCTGAACATCAAGCTTATTCTGATTTCTCTGCCGATACTGATCTTATTTTTAGCGGAGGTACTGTTGCACAACAGATTGAACCCGATCTATATCATTATAATTTTCGCATGGATTCCTGCTCTTTGCTGGGATATCGTCACCACCCGTTTCCTCCAACGGACACAAATAGACGAGATGCCTTTGGTAGAAGTAATCAGCCGCGTGAACCGTATCCATCGATGGACCATCAGGGAACGATTGATTGCTATTGCCTTCCTCCTAGTCCTGGCTATACTTTCATTTATCTACTGGCAAGTGTGGCAATATGGAATGGGTATGATAGTTTTCTTCATCCTGTTATGGGGCGGAGGACTAGGCCTGATCTTATGGATTTACCGCAAGAAGTTCTTAAATCGTATCCACGAAATCAAGAAGAATTTAAGCGAACTGAACGAATTAATGTAAAAGAATCTAAGCTGAATAATTCATATACAGTAGGCTAAGGAGTGTGCTTACCCCACCACGGTAAGCACGCTTTTTCCATTCACTTTTTTATGTACCTGCACCTGAACAGAAATCCGTTCACTCATCTCCTGCACATGAGAGATGACTCCTATTTTCCGTCCCTGCATCTGTAATTGCTCCAATGCTTCCATGGCTGTACGCAAACTTTCCGCATCCAAAGAGCCGAAACCTTCGTCAATAAAAAGAGATTCAACTTTCAGATTATTACTTGACAAGGAAGACAAACCTAAAGCTAGTGCCAAAGAAATCAGGAACGATTCACCTCCGGAAAGAGAGTATACAGTCCGTATTTCATCACACATATCGCAATCTATTACCTGAAGTGCCAACGTATCGGGCACCTGTTGTAGCTTATAACGTTTAGAGAGATAAGATAAATGTTTATTGGCATGAAGCAGCAGCAAATTCAAAGTGTAACTTTGAGCAATCACTTTAAATTTCGCCCCATCCGCACTGCCAATCAGTTTATTCAATTTTGCCCAACGTTCGGCAACCGTCTGTTTCTCTGCCAGTTCCTTCGCAATCTGTTCCACAGTCAGTTTATTCTTTGCTTGTTGTAGCAGGCGGGCTTCCATGGTAGAAAGGGCACGTTCGACATTCATATTTTCTTCTTGTTGCTTCTTTATTATTTCGGGAAGCAGTTCGGGAGACTCTATCTTTTTATACTGTTCCTGCAACTCTCCTATAGCCAGTGCAATTTGCTTCATCTCTCCTTGCAAACCGGAGAGCCGGTTGTGTACCGCCTCTACTTCTTTACGCGCTTTCTCCAAAGCGAGATTCAGCTCTTTCTCTCTTTTTGCTACGACAGCTTCCGCTTCATCCGCACTTTTTCCTTTCAATAGCTGCGAACGTTCCTGACGAAGCACATTCAGCGCTTTTTCTATCACTTCAAATCTCTTTAGCTCGGCCGAAGCAGCATTCTGTAAAATTACCAGCTGTTCTTTGGCTGACGATACTTTCTGCATAGCCAAACGACAGAGAGAAACATTCTCACGGAGGGCTTCACAATGTGCACGCATCTTTTTAATTTCTTCATCGCCGCGCTGCCATTCTGCGTAAAGATTGCGATATTCCAAAATACGTTCTGACAGTTCCGCCAAACGGTGTTGTATCTGCTCTTCGTTTCCGGCTTCAATCCCTGCTTTATATAATGTTGCCAACTGTTCTCCGATTTGTCCGTCCACCGTTTTTTGATGTGCCAAATCACGTTGCAGGGCAATGCTCCGGTTATTCATCTGCTGACAGTTGGCTGCTGCTGCATTATACTCCTGCTCTATACTCCGGAAAAGAGTATCTACCACCTCCTGCCCCTGATGATAAGGATGCGCTGTGCTTCCACAAACCGGACAAGCCTCCCCTTGCTGTAATTGTCGGCGCAATGCTTTTACATCTTTTCCCACTGCCATACGTGCATTTTCGTAAAGACGTTGAGTAACGTTCAATGCGGTTTCTTGCTCCGTCAATTGTTTCAGACAATCGGCCACTTCTTTCTCTAGTCTTTCTATTTCCGTCTTTGCTTTCGTCTGCGTTTCCGTTAATTGCCGGATATTCTGCTGACGAGTCAACTCTTTTTGCAACTTCACCTGTTCTTCGGCCAATAACGGATATCCGAAAGAATTTAAGCGCAATAAACGTTCCTCATTCGTACTTGTAGCGGCAGCCAGTTTGCTTTCTTCTTGCCGTAGAATCTCTTCCACCTGTTCAAGTTGCAGTACTTCTTCTATCCCTACATGGCTTAATAAGCGGTTCAGAGAAGAATAAGACACCTGTAATTGTTCCGCAGCCACCCGCATTTTTTGTTCCTGCTCCGCCACCTGCCTGTTAGCCGCCTGTAAAATCTGCTGCGACTGTGTATAACTGCTTTGCTGTGATTGTATCTGTACATCCAATTGACGCGCTTTCTTCAAGTCCGGCTGTATGGCCTCCCATTGTGCCTTAAAATGCACCAATCCTTCCTCTTGGGAAGCTAATGCACTCTGCAGTACTTTCTCTCTGGCCTGTTCCTCCTGTTCTTCCTGCTGCTTTTTCTTCCAAAGTTCTTCCTGTATTTTTAATGAACGAACCACATTCAGTTGTTCATTCTGTTCTGCCAGCAGTTTAATCCCTACTGCACGCTTTTCAGTCGATAGTTCTTTCTCTTTTTGCAGAGCAAGCAGCTCTTCTTCCGGCATCAGTTCGATCACATTCATTCGATTCTGAATCAAGGTCACCTCTTCTTGTGCCGCCTTATTCCGGACATAAACCTCTTGAGAAATCCGGGAATAAACACCGGTTCCTGTCAACTTCTCCAGTAATTCTGCTTTCGCCGCCCCTTTTGATTTCAGAAATGTAGCAAAATCATTTTGTGCCAATAATACTGTACGGGTGAACTGTTCATACGTCAGGCCAACCAACTCCACCAACTGAATCAACAACTCTTTCTTGGTACCTTGAAATTCTTTCTCCGTATCCAATTCTTTCACTTCCAGCGTTTGTGGCTGCAAAGAACCGTTTATCTTGTTTCTTGTCCGCCTCACCGACCAACGAGAGCGGTAACGCCGTCCGTCAATACCTAAGAAATCGACTTCCGCATAACCGTCACTTGTCCCCCGGCGCAACAAATTTCTAACATCAGACTGATTAATCTGATTATCTCCCACATCTGCTAGGTTCACATTTTCCACTGAAGTAGCGAAGCGGGGAGCCTTATCATACAATGCCAGACATAAGGCATCTAATAAAGTAGACTTACCTGCACCGGTAGGTCCTGAAATGGCAAATATACCTGCAGAATGTAATGGTTCTGCCATAAAATCCACTTCTACCGTCCCTTCTATCGAGGTCAGATTCTTCAATCGTATAGCTAGTATTTTCATTCTTCTTCCTCCTCTTCTTTACGGGTAGCAGCCAAATAGGCCTCTTCAAACAAACCTGTCAGTTCTACAGGCATTTCCACCTGATAAATCTTCTCAAAGGCAGACTGTGCAATCTGTAAGGGAGACATCTCCTGCACCCCCCTCTTCCAGTTTTCATTTTCTTTCACCGTATTTCCGATATCAGTGTGATAGGTAGAAACAATACGCGCCAACCGATAGTTTTTATCTGCCAGTGCCTCTTCAATCTCCTGTCGAAGCATGGGTTCCGGTTCCTCCAACAATACCTTTACTTCCAGATATGGGGCTACGGCTTCTGTCTCGGGTAGTTCCTTCAAGGCTTTCAAGATAGCTTCCGGTGAGACGGGTTCTCCATTCGGCACACTCACCAAAGGTATTAATTTCGGGCATTCCAACCGTTCAATATCCACCGCACAGCCTCCGTCGAAAGTCACCATCACGACTCCATGATGATAATGTTTCTCGGCAAAAGACATCGGAATGGGGCTTCCGGCATATCTCACATTCTCTCTTCCGGACACTCGTTGCGCTTTATGTATATGTCCTAATGCCGTATAAGCTATCTGTTCGGAAAAAGCTTCCGGAGATACACACTCCAACCCGCCAATCACGGTACGCTCGCTATAATCCTTCTCTGCAATCTCCGATCCTGTGGCCTGCAAATGACCGATGGCAAGAATCGCCTGATTCTCCGTCCTTCGCTTCCATAATCTTTGCAAAAGTTGTGCATAAAGTTCGCGAACTCCTTCCGCATACGGATTACCTTCCGTTTGCACGGCCGGATAATCTCCCTGACGCAGAAAAGGAACTGCCATGCAAAGCAATTCTACTTCCCCTTGCCGGTTCTTCAGTTCCACAGTCAAATGGTCATAATCGATTTCTCCGCCTTCGAGCTTGCGAACTACCCCTCTGACTTCCGTCCGCATAGCTTGCAACAGAGGCAAAGGAGCTTCCAGGCGTGCTGCCGAATCATGGTTGCCGGCAACAATGACAATCTGCAAATACGGATTCTCTACTGTCACCCGATAAATAAACTGATAATACATGCTTTGGGATGCAGCGGAAGGGTTGGAAACATCAAAAACATCTCCAGCTATAATCAATGCATCAATCTCTTTCTGACGAATTTCTTCTGCCAGCCAATTCAGAAATACTTCATGTTCTTCCGTGCGATCATAACCAAAAAAGGTTTGTCCCAGATGCCAGTCGGCAGTATGTAATATACGTATCATAATTTTGTAACTATCTCTAATAACAAGAGGCAAAAATAACACAATCAAAAAGATTATATCACATCTGCCTCTCTTTTTTACCAATAATCATGTATATTTGCAGGATAAAAATCCAACCCTATGAAGATACTGTATTATATTTATCAGATTTGCATCGCTTTGCCTATTTTATTAGTGTTGACCATCCTCACGGCAATCGTCACTATTGTAGGTTCTCTCTTGGGAGGAGCCCACATCTGGGGATATTATCCGGGGAAGATTTGGTCACAATTAATTTGTCTGTTTCTGTTGATTCCCGTGAAGATTGAGGGACGTGAAAAGTTGCATGACAAAACTTCCTATATTTTCGTACCTAATCATCAGGGTTCATTCGATATTTTCCTTATTTATGGCTTCATCGGAAGAAACTTTAAGTGGATGATGAAAAAAAGCCTGCGTAAACTGCCGTTTGTAGGAAAAGCCTGTGAAAGTGCAGGACATATCTTTGTAGACAGATCCGGCCCTAAAAAAGTATTGGAAACAATCCGGCAGGCAAAAGACTCATTGAAAGATGGGGTTTCTCTCGTTGTCTTTCCTGAAGGAGCGCGTACATTTACAGGACACATGGGATACTTTAAGAAAGGAGCTTTCCAGTTGGCGGATGATTTACAGCTGGCGGTTGTACCCGTCACCATTGACGGCTCGTTCGAAATTCTGCCACGCACAGGCAAATGGATACACCGCCATCGCATGATTCTGACTATTCACGAACCTATTCCGCCCAAAGGGAAAGGAATGGAAAATATCAGGGCAACCATGGCAGAGGCTTACGCTGCGGTTGAAAGTGCCCTGCCGGAACAATACAAGGGAATGGTGAAAAACGAAGATCAAGACCGATAATCAGTACATAATATTTATATAAATATGAGGATGCTCACGCACCCCCATATTCCTAACCAGTTTTATGCATCAAACTATTAAATTAAGAAATTCAGATATTTAGATGTTTTGCAAGGTTATGGTTTGGTTTGACATCATTTGTAATTCTTGAAAAGTCAAATTAAAACTTTTATAAATTTCCTTTTCTAAATTCTCTAATGGGAAAGATTCATTTCTGACGCCATTAATCTTCCCTCTAAACCGATTGTTATAATGCTTGCGGAATGTATCCGGAGTAACCAGACCTCCCAAGCCATAATCCCCCACTACAATCACTGGCTTTCGGCGCAATACCCCTTCGTAAGCGGTAATTCCCGCACCAATAATCAAGTCGGCTTCTTCAATCAGTTTACCGATTTCACTCTCGGAGGATATATAATCCACCTGATACTCTGAATATTTACTTAATAGAACTCCTATCCTTAACCTGGTGCGAGAATTAGCTATTCCGACAACAATGCTGACTTTTTGTTCTATTAACTGCAATTCGTCACCTCTCAAAGAAGAGGCGGCAGATAATTCATTAGGATTTTTCATATAGCTATTTGGTTTTTGTTGTGTCAAAAGTACGGCATGCATCCGAAAACACAAAAAAAGTCACCCGGACAAAATCAGCGCGCCTGATTTTCCGTAAACACCTACATTTCAATAAAATACAGACTATCGTTCTATTAATGACCCGGACAATTCATTTTTTATTTATCAAAAGTCCCTTAAAAACACATTCAAATCTTCTTGTGGAGAAATGCCTAATCGACCTTTCAGCCTCCCTTTTGCTTTAGTGACAGAATCGGAAGAGGTCTGAAAAATACGTGCCAGTTCTTCATTGGTCAGTCCAAATTTAAGAAAGCAACAGATCTCAAGATCATGTTTAGTCAATAAAGGAGTTTTGTCAAGCAACCGGGTAACGTAATTAGAATAGAGTAAATCAAACAGGCTAAACAATTTATAGCGTTCTCCATTAGACAATTTGCCTCTTAATGTTCCCTCTTTGATAGCAAGCAGCAGACGAAAAGCGGATATGTACTGTTCAGAAGAGGGTCCGACAGTTAATTCTCCTCCCAGTTCTTTCAACAGTCCCGATAAGGTTTTGTTCTGCATACTCAAAAGAACAATCTTTCCATTCAACTCGCCTACCTTCATTCGATTTTCTTCCAGTATGCGGTTCTCTTCCAGTACTTGATCTTTCAACTCCTGAATTTCTTCCATCTCCTGCTGGTATCGCTTTATCTCCTCTTCATTATCTCTAATCTGGGATTCGATTTCGGCAATCTTCTTCCTGTGATTCTTACTTTTGTAGTAGTAATAACACATATAGAAGGCCACAATCAGGAAAATAACCGTACCGCAAAATATAAAAACCGTACGGTCCACTTTCAGTTGTAAATTATCATTCCGGAGCTTCTCGTTCTCGTACTGCTTTTGCAGTTCTGTTATCAGCTCCTGCGAATCGACTTCATCCAATACATTCACGATAGAGTCCGCTTTTTCATGGTAGATAATCGCTTCCTCAAAATTATCAATATCTTTTTCCAGAAAGTATAAATTGTTATATGCGTCAATACGGGTATATTCTTTAGAAGAATTGATACTCATCTTAAAATATTTCCGGGCGTTCTCTACATCGCCCATCTGTATATACAAATAACCGAGAGACATACACTCCACGTATTTCCTTTCTTCATCCGTTTCTTTTTCATAAGCAGCAAGAAAATAGCGTTCTGACTTTTTCAGTTCTCCCATAGAACGGCACAGTATCCCCAACTCATGTAAAATGGAAACTTCAGACGAATATTGCTTTTCCCTGGCTAGTGCTAAAGCATTAATATAATAGAAATAACAGCTATCCCATTTATTCTGAAACAAATAAGCCCGGCCTATATTTTGCCCGGCTCTGACAAGACTCAAAGAATCTTTCAACTCTTCATAGATTGTATATGACTCCCGAAAATTCTCCAACGACTCCTGATACAATTTCTTTTTCCGGTTAATCATCCCTATCTCATCAGTAGCCATTGCAAACATCTTACAACATTGAATATTCCCGAACATTTCTTTTGCCGAAGACAGGAATGTCAAAGCCTCTTCATCTTTGCCCAGTTCACGCAACACTCTTCCATAATAATACTGTGCTTTAGCACGTGTTGCGGAGTCACCACGCTCTACAGTATAGTAATTCAGTGCCAGTGCAATCAATGAGTCAGAAGTAAACTTCACATAGTTCCGATCCATCGCCTGCGTCAATAAAAGTGCATAATCCGCCTGCAACTTTCCACGTAGTTTTTCAGTATGAGGTATTGACTTTAATAGATACAGAGCTGTATCCGGAAGAGATTCCATGCACATTTCGATCCTCCGGAATGCCGCATCAGGGGCCTCCGAATCTCTATGACAAGAAACCGATAAGACTAAAATAAAAAAGAAAGCGGCGTATACCGGAACAGTAGTCGTTTTCACTTTACTTGAGTTTTGTACAAAAATACACAAAAAACTCAAGTATTACTTATTTGTTGAAGCATTTTGTTCCAATCGTTGATGTTCTTCTATCAACTTCATGTTTTCTCTTGCTTTAGACAGGAATTCTCTAACCAGCTTATTATCTTTAAAAGAATAAGGAGCATCCTTGATTATATCATCAATTTGCGGAGTCATAATCGGATAAGGCAAAGAACTGCAGAGCATCATAAACACACTGGGTCCCAGCACATTTTCATAATTATCGGAGATGAACGTTTTTACATACTGATTCATCGCTTTCATCAGTGAGTCTCCTTCCACCACCAACTGACCGTGAATTTCATCCAGATCGCCTCCATCCAGTACCATACGGGTTTCCTTCTGCTCCAGTTCACCAATGCTTTCTTCCAATTGGTTTCTTTTGCTGATAAACTCATACAGTGCATTATTTAAAGATGTTCCGACTGCCTTGAGGTCCGTATTGCTAATGGTAACTGTTATCTTCCCACTTTCCAGCACAATCGGCATAATGCTTTCTTCATCCATGTAAAGTGTCACCATCTGTACGGAATCTATTTTCCCTTTCATTGAGAACAGACCATGCACTACTTCAGCTGAATCCAGCTTCACCCACTCTCCATCCCGAAGGGATTTAAGATACAGCATCTTTCCATCCAGACTATTCACTGAAGAGGTTCCTTCAATCTTGTACTTACTGGTGCAGGAAGCAAAAAACGGAAGCAAAAGTAAAAAAGGCAAAATTTTATTCACGTTCATCTATTCATTAAATTCTGGGTACAAAGGTACAACTGATTCAGAATTCAAAGAAACATTTTATCAATATTTAAATCTTGTAAGACTCTTTTCTTTAATAATCCTTATAAACATAGGTACAAGGCTCTTTTTTTCATTTAGTTTATCTAATTTTGCAGTCATGAAAACATCAACATTTGCCCCTTTTGCCAAACCGCTTTATGTAATGGTAAAGCCTGTAGGTGCCGTATGTAATCTAGCATGCGATTACTGCTATTATTTGGAAAAGGCCAACCTATACAAAGACAATCCGAAACACGTAATGAGCGATGAACTTCTGGAAAAGTTTGTCGACGAGTACATTAACTCACAAACCATGCCACAGGTGCTTTTCACCTGGCACGGAGGAGAAACGCTGATGCGGCCGCTCTCCTTCTATAAAAAGGCAATGGAACTACAAAAGAAGTATGCCCGCGGACGAACGATCGACAACTGCATCCAAACCAACGGAACCATGCTCACCGACGAATGGTGTGAATTCTTCCGTGAAAACAATTGGCTGGTAGGAGTCTCTATCGATGGTTCCCAGGAGTTTCATGACGAGTATCGTAAAAACAAAATGGGAAAACCCTCTTTTGTGAAAGTGATGCAAGGCATCAATCTTTTGAAAAAACATGGGGTGGAATGGAATGCGATGGCAGTCATTAATGACTTCAATGCCGACTACCCACTAGACTTTTACCATTTCTTTAAAGAAATCGGTTGCCAGTATATCCAGTTCGCTCCTATCGTTGAACGTATTCTCTCACATGAAGACGGTCGTCACCTCGCTTCTCTTGCAGAAAATAAAGCCGGAACTCTTGCTGATTTTTCGATCACCCCGGAACAATGGGGTAACTTCCTTTGTACTCTTTTCGACGAATGGGTGAAAGAAGACGTAGGCAAATACTACGTACAAATATTCGATTCGACTTTGGCGAATTGGATGGGCGAACAACCCGGTATATGCACAATGGCAAAGACCTGTGGTCATGCCGGTGTGATGGAATTCAACGGAGATGTTTATTCTTGCGACCACTTTGTATTCCCCGAATATAAATTAGGTAACATTTACAGTAAAACTCTGGTGGAAATGATGCATAGCGAACGTCAGCACAATTTCGGGAACATGAAATATCAGTCTCTCCCTACTCAATGCAAGGAATGTGAGTTCCTGTTTGCCTGCAACGGAGAATGCCCGAAAAATCGTTTCAGCCAAACGGCTGAAGGCGAACCGGGGTTAAATTACTTATGCAAAGGGTATTATCAGTTCTTTAAGCATGTAGCTCCTTACATGGACTTTATGAAAAACGAACTAATGAATCAACGCCCGCCTGCTAATATCATGGAAGCACTGAAAAACGGAGATTTAAAAATTGAATACTAACCAATCATATATTGTAATTTTATCATTTAATAATGAACAGATTAAGACTTTATCTATTAGCGCTGACCGCGCTTTTTGTATGTTCCGTTAGAGCGGATGAGGGTATGTGGCTATTGCAACTGATGCAACAGCAACACTCCATAGACATGATGAAAAAACAGGGATTAAAACTGGAAGCACAAGACCTATATAATCCGAATGGCATTTCTCTTAAAGATGCTGTAGGTATATTCGGAGGAGGGTGTACCGGAGAAATTATCTCACCCGAAGGTTTGATTCTAACCAATCACCACTGTGGCTACGCTTCCATCCAACAACATAGTAGTGTTGAACACGATTATCTGACTGACGGTTTCTGGGCTACTTCCAGAGACAAAGAGCTCCCTACTCCGGGACTGAAATTTACATTTATCGAACGTATCGAAGATATTACGGATATTGTCAATGCCAAGATTGCGGCGAAAGAAATCACCGAATCCGAATCATTCAGCAATATATTCCTTCAAAAGCTGGCTCATGATCTTTATTTTAAAAGTGACCTGGCAGACAAAAAAGGAATTGTTCCGCAAGCTCTTCCGTTCTATGCCGGAAATAAATTCTATCTTTTCTACAAGAAAATATATCCGGATGTACGTATGGTAGCCGCTCCCCCCTCTTCTATCGGTAAGTTTGGCGGTGAAACAGACAACTGGATGTGGCCGCGTCATACCGGCGACTTTTCCATGTTCCGTATTTATGCAGATGCAAATGGTGAACCGGCAGAATACAGCGAGAGCAACGTCCCACTGAAAACCAAGAAACATTTGTCTATCTCTATCAAAGGATTGAAAGAAGGAGATTATGCAATGATTATGGGATTCCCCGGAAGTACGAGCCGCTACCTGACTGTATCAGAAGTAAAAGAACGTATGGAATCGGAGAACGATCCACGTATCCGTATTCGTGGTGCACGTTTGGCTGTCCTGAAGGAAGTAATGAATGCCAGTGACAAAATCCGTATTCAGTATGCTAACAAGTATGCAGGTTCCAGCAACTATTGGAAAAACTCCATCGGCATGAATAAGGCCATCATCGATAATGATGTATTGGGAACAAAAGCTGCACAAGAAGCCAAATTCGCAGAGTTTGCAAAAGCACAAAACAATGCTGAATATGCAGCAGTAGTGAAGAATATTGATGACCTGGTAGCTAAGACAACTCCTCTCAACTATCAGTACACCTGTTTGAGAGAGACTTTCTTCGGAGCTATCGAATTTGGCAATATTATGTTGGCTAAAACACGCGAAGCATTGCTTGAGAAAAACGATTCTGTAATCGAAGCACGCATGAAAGCCTTGGAAAGCACTTACGAAAGCATCCATAACAAAGATTACGATCATGAAGTAGACCGCAAGGTAGCGAAAGCCTTGTTCCCCTTATATGCTGAAATGATTCCGGCAAACCAACGTCCTTCTATTTATAAGGTTATTGAGCAGAAATATAAAGGCGATTATAACAAATTCGTTGATGATATGTATGACAACTCTATTTTTGCCAACCGGGAAAACTTCGAGAAGTTTACAAAGAAGCCTTCAGTGAAAGCGATTGACAATGATCTGGCACTGCAATACTGCCAGTCTAAATACGACTTGATGGATACACTGGCTTCCCAACTCAAGGATATGGATAAAGAACTGGCTTTGCTACACAAAACTTATATCCGTGGTCTGGGTGAAATGAAGTTGCCTGTACCTTCTTATCCGGATGCAAACTTTACCATTCGTCTGACCTATGGTAACGTGAAACCTTATGATCCGAAAGACGGCGTACACTACAACTACTATACGACCACTAAGGGAATTCTTGAAAAAGAAAATCCGGAAGACCGTGAATTCGTTGTACCTGCCAAACTGAAGGAACTGATTGAAAAGAAAGATTATGGCCGTTACGCTTTACCGAATGGTGATATGCCAGTCTGCTTCCTGTCGACCAACGACATCACCGGTGGTAACTCCGGTAGCCCGGTACTGAATGAAAACGGAGAACTGATCGGTTGTGCTTTTGATGGCAACTGGGAATCATTAAGCGGTGACATCAACTTCGACAACAACCTGCAACGTTGTATTAATTTAGATATCCGTTACGTCCTGTTCATTCTGGAAAAGTTAGGAAACTGCGGACACCTGATCAACGAAATGACAATCGTAGAATAAATGAGAAAACAAATCCTATTTGTCCTATTTTCACTGGCAACTCTTAGCATCCACGCCGACGAAGGCATGTGGATGCTAACCGATCTGAAAGCACAGAACGCCGTTGCCATGCGCGAACTTGGTCTCGAAATTCCGATAGAGGAAGTATACAACGCAAATGGTCTTTCTCTAAAAGACGCTGTTGTACACTTCGGAGGAGGATGTACGGGAGAAGTTATCTCTTCCGAAGGACTGGTACTAACTAACCATCACTGTGGTTATGGAGCTATCCAGCAACATAGTAATGTAGAACATGACTATCTGACAGATGGTTTCTGGGCTATGAACCGTGATGCGGAACTTCCTACTCCGGGATTGACCGTCACTTTTATCGACCGTATTCTCGATGTGACCGATTACGTCACCGAGCAACTGAAAAAAGATCCGGACCCGGATGGTGTTAACTATCTATCACCAAGTTATCTTGGCAACGTAGCAGAACGTTTTGCCAAAGCCGAGAATATAGAAATAACTCCTGCAACAAAGTTGGAGCTCAAGGCTTTTTATGGAGGAAACAAATATTACCTGTTCATCAAAACAGTGTATAGTGATATTCGTATGGTAGGGGCTCCTCCTTCTTCCATCGGTAAATTCGGAGCTGATACCGACAACTGGATGTGGCCTCGTCACACAGGCGACTTTTCTCTCTTCCGTATTTACGCGGACAAGAATGGAAAACCGGCAGAATATTCTAAAGACAACGTTCCTCTGCAAGTGAAAAAACATCTGAAGATCAGCCTCGCCGGAGTTCAGGAAGGAGATTTCACCTTTGTCATGGGATTCCCCGGACGTAACTGGCGGTATATGATTGCCGACGAAGTGGAAGAACGGATGCAAACGACCAATTTCATGCGCCAGCATGTACGCGGAGCCCGTCAGAAAGTACTTATGGAGCAAATGCTGAAAGATCCGGCAGTGCGTATTCATTATGCAAGCAAATATGCTTCTTCGGCCAATTATTGGAAAAATGCCATCGGCATGAATGAAGGACTGATACGCCTCAATGTACTGGATACCAAACGTGCACAGCAAGAAGAACTGTTAACCCGCGGCCGTGAAAAGGGAGATGATTCGTATCAGAAAGCCTTTGATGAGATTCGCTCTATTGTATCTCACCGACGCGATGCGCTATATCATCAGCAGGCTATCAATGAAGCATTAGTCACTGCCCTTGATTTTATGCGTATTCCTTCCACGACAGAATTGGTTACCGCTCTGAAATCGAAAGATAAAGAGCAGATAAAAGAAGCAAAACTAAAACTGAAGAAAGAAGGAGATAAGTATTTTGCTTCTGTCCCCTTCCCGGACGTAGAACGGATGGTAGCCAAAGAAATGTTGAAGACTTATGCCAACTACATTCCGGCAGAACAACGAATCAACATCTTCGAAATCATCAATTCCCGTTTCAAGGGAAGTATTGACGCCTTCGTTGATGCCTGTTTCGAACATTCCATTTTCGGCAATCCTAAAAACTTTGAGAAGTTTATCAAGAAACCAAGTTTGTATAAAATAGGATATGACTGGATGGTATTATTCAAATATTCTGTTACCGACGGAATCCTGAAAACAGCCATTGCCATGAAAGAAGCCAATCAGAACTATGACGCAGCTCATAAAGTATGGGTGAAAGGCATGATGGACATGAGACAGGAAAAAGGAATGCCGATTTATCCGGATGCGAACTCTACTTTACGGTTGACATACGGCCAGGTGCTTTCTTATGAACCGGCTGACGGTGTGGTTTATGACGCTCATACCACCCTCAAAGGTGTGATGGAAAAAGAAGATCAGGGAAACTGGGAATTCGTAGTGCCTCAAAAACTAAAAGAACTATATAACTCCCAGGATTATGGACGTTATGGCAAAAACGGTGAAATGCCTGTCTGCTTTATCGTAAACACCGACAATACAGGAGGAAACTCCGGCAGCCCGGTATTTAACAGCAAAGGGCAGTTGGTAGGAACTGCTTTCGACCGCAACTTTGAAGGCTTAACAGGCGACATTGCTTTCCGTCCTTCATCGCAACGAGCCGCTTGCGTCGATATCCGCTATACCTTGTTTATCATCGATAAATATGCGGGAGCCTCTCATATCATCAATGAACTTAGCATTGTTGAGTAAATTGAGAGTTGAGAATTAAAAATTGAGAAATATGATGCCAGATGGCATAACTTTTATTTCTCAATTTTTAATTCTCAACTCTCAATTTATATAAATTCTTCCACCATATACATCTCGTCAATCATCTCATTCATTATATTCTGTAAATTCTGAACTGCTTCTTCAGGAGATTCCCCATAAGCATTACATTGCATATTTACAGTCAACCAGGCATAATAGCCACCATCTGATGCGCGTTCAAGCACATAATCCGTTCTGTTTAGCTTCATATTGGTAAATAATTAGTGAATGTTGGTATTGAAGTTATTTCTGAATGTGAAGCTGCCGGTTTCTCCAGTTCACGGATCATCCGACGTTCACAGCTGCGAACCCAATAAACGAAATGACGGTTCGGAGTATATTCTCCTGCAAAGCGAAGCAGCGGCTGCAAATCAAAGGAATCACTGATTATTCCTGCCCCCGCTTTCATTGCATCATAGGCATTGCAGTCTTGTTCAATATGTGCCGGAACCATTAATACAGGTTTTCCAAGATACATTGCTTCGCAAATGGACTCGAAGCCTGCCGTACTGGCATAAGCCTTGCAACCCGCCATCGCATTAAGAAACTTCACATCATCTATTTGATGGAAACTCAATGTTTCGTCAATCCGTGTCACCTCTTCGGCATCCGATCTATCCCAGAAAAAAGTTAAAGGAAGTCCCGGATGCTTTGCATGAAAGTTCTCTACGCTATCGGCAAACCCGGAATTAACCATATATCCATGAATATAATCACCCTCTTCCGGACGGATAGCTGTCACTTCCGGACGAATCAATGGAGGAACGGTCACTATTTGATTCATATCATCCTGTTCCATTTCCAGAAAAGACAAAGCCAGTTTCTTCGAAGATCTTAGAGCGGTCATCCGGGTAAAGAAACGCAGCATCCATAACTGGCACGAATTTTTATCCGGAAACTCGAAATCACGATGTAAAAACAAATACTGATGTCCAACACAAATATACGGAACGGAGGGACGGAAGAGTGCATAGGTAAGTCCGGTTAAAAGTTCGTAGAAGTTGATGACGACTTCCGCCCCTGTCTCCCTGATCCGCTGATTTATATAATACATGCTACGAAGATACTCCGGTAATCTTAATAAATTGTATGCAACGCTTTTCGTCAGGTTCGCCCGTTTATTGTCTGCTGTAGGCAGAAAGTTCGGACTAATGAATCGCTTCACCGGTGCATGAATACTCCGATTGAAAAATCCCGGCAAAGTACGTGTCGAACTTTTCCCGACCAAGACTTCCACTACTTCATGCCCATTGCGCAATAACATTTCTTCGAGGGTGATTGCTTGTGTAAAATGCCCTCTCCCCTCACCTTGAACAATAAATAAGAATTTCATAGTTCCATTATTTTTAGATACGCAAAGTTCCCTCTTTCACATTACAAGATGATGACTCCCTGATTACTATTTCATGAACAAAATCTGCTTTTTCTCGTTATATTAATAAAATAGAAAATCTATTTGCGGTCTTCAAAGACTGCTTTTTAACTCTAAGAAAGAAAAGATTATGGAAAAATTTGAAGATTTAATACAGTCACCAGTGCCCGTTTTAGTTGATTTCTTTGCAGAATGGTGTGGACCTTGCAAAGCAATGAAACCGGTTTTAGAAGAACTAAAACTTATTGTGGGAGATAAAGCACGTATTGCAAAGATAGACGTTGACCAGCATGAAGACCTGGCTACTAAATATCGCATACAAGCTGTACCGACCTTCATACTGTTCAAGAATGGAGAGGCTGTCTGGAGACATTCCGGTGTAATCCATAGTAGCGAACTACAAGGGGTTATCGAGAAGCATTATACATAAAAAGATAATAATAACGAATGAAGAAAGTATTAGTAATGGTAGCCCTCGTCATGATAAGCGTGATTGTATACGCATTCAACGACAGTAGGGAAACTAATCAAGGTAAAAAAGAAGTAACAGGTAACAGTGAAGTCGTCGTAATGAACAAAGAAATGTTTCTGAAAGACGTCTTCGATTATGAGAAATCAAAGGAGTGGAATTATAAAGGTAATAAGCCCGCCATCATCGACCTATATGCAGATTGGTGCGGACCATGTCGCCAGACAGCTCCTATCATGAAAGAATTGGCAAAGGAATATGCCGGAAAAATTGTCATCTACAAAGTCAATGTAGATAAACAAAAAGAACTGGCAGCTTTATTTAATGCAACAAGTATTCCATTGTTTGTATTCATTCCCATGAAAGGAGATCCACAGCTTTTCCGTGGAGCTGCTGACAAGGCAACTTACAAAAAAGCGATTGATGAATTTCTCTTGAAGTAAAGAAGAAAATATAGTGACGCTATCCGGTCGGGATAGTAACGCTATACTAGGAAAAGAGTGAGGGTATCCTTGCGGGATACCCTCACTCTTTTGTATATCTTGCCAATCCTTATTTGAAGTATCCCACAGGATGATTCATCATTGGCATTTGGCTATCTTTCAATTTCAAAACTTTCTTCAATTGTTCATTGTCCATCGAGGCGCGTGGCACTGTTGCTATGTTAGCAGCGGAACAGAATATTGAAATATTTTGAGAAACGATGCCGGAATCCATAGCACCCATCAACTGGCTGCGTGCACTCTTCGCATCTCCAAACCTGGAGAGATCACTGATTAACACCAAAGACACCGGAGCTGTTTTCACAAATGCCTGTCCACCGGCTACTGCTCCACGGTGATCTCCTTCAGCAACCAGAGTCAACTGATGATTTTTAGCATCATACAGATAACTCCCTTCAGGTAACACTACATATACATCCACATCCTGCTTATTCAAAGCCGATGGAGCTGTTCTCATTCCGGATTCCTTACGGTTTATCCCATTAGCAGCCCATAACAAATCAGACAGATCCGACAGACTCAATGATTTAGAAGCATACTCGCGAGTTGAATGTCGTTCAGACAATGCCTTCATCACCGCACCGGTACGGTTTAAATTAGGCTTCGGCAATTTAATCACTTTATCAGCAGCAAAAGCAACAGCCGAAAGCATTAAACAAACTAACAATAGTTGTACTTTTCTCATAACTGTGGTATTTAAAAATTGATAGACAAATATAAATAAAAAAGGTCTGTATTCGTTGCAGAATACAGACCTTTTAAGAGTTTATTAGGCTTAATTATTTCTTATCACCGAAATAACGGTTGTACAATCCTTCAAAACCTTTACCGTGACGAGCTTCGTCTTTGCACATTTCATGTACAGTGTCATGGATAGCATCCAGATTCAAAGCTTTAGCACGAGTTGCGATACGTTTTTTATCTTCGCATGCACCTTGTTCAGCATCTTTGCGTTTCTGCAGGTTTGTTTTAGTATCCCACACGCAGTCGCCCAACAATTCTGCAAACTTAGCAGCATGTTCAGCTTCTTCCCAAGCGTAACGTTTGAAAGCTTCAGCTACTTCAGGATAACCTTCACGGTCTGCCTGACGGCTCATAGCCAAATACATACCAACTTCAGTACATTCTCCCATGAAGTGATTGTTCAGGTCCTTAATCATTTCTTCGTCACAACCTTTTGCCACACCAATAACGTGTTCGTCAGCAAAAGACAATGCGCCACCTTCTACCTCAACCACTTCTACGAATTTGCTGGCAGGAGCTTTACACAAAGGACATTTTTCAGGAGCTGCGTCACCTTCATGAACGTAACCGCATACAGTACATCTAAATTTTTTCATTTTCTTCTCAATTTTAAATTAATTAGTCAATACGTGTTTCTTTATCTTTACTTAAGCAATTTTTGCAAATACCTTTATAATAATAATGAACTTCTGATACCTGATGACCATCCATGTCTACATTCTCCACTTGTTTTATGGCTTCCGGGCATTTCAAATCATAAATGTGTCCACAACGCCTGCACAAAAAATGAGAGTGTACGGAAGTGTCAGCATCAAAGTTCGTATTCTTCTCATCAATCGTAAGCATCAAGGCCGCTCCTTGTTCAGAAAACAATTTCAGAGTATTGTAAACCGTAGTTTTTGAAAGTGTCGGCATCGAAGGAGATAGTGCAGTATATATATCATCAGCTGATGGATGAATCGGATTATCCATCAGATATTCCATGATAGCGATACGCTGCATGGAAGGCTTGATATTATGCTCTAATAATCGTTCATATGATTTCATTATCTCTTCCTTCTTTTCAAAGTTGTATTCATTACAATTATAAATTTAATGCAAAGATAACGAGTTATTTGGAATTATCAAATAAATTCCCATATTTTTGGCGTATTTTTTTAAGAATATTATTATTGAAAACCTATTTTCCTTTTACTTACCATCCATTTGCATGACAATAAAAGATCAGCAATTTTTTTGTTTAAAAATACCCCTCACAAAAGAGTTTTGTGAGGGGTATTTATATTTCGAAAAGTTTTATATACTCCTTTTCTGTTAAAGAAGCTAAAAATCAATTTTATTCGTCCACTTTTACTTCCGCTATAATTTCGTCCGGCACTTTGTTACAACGCACATATTTGCTCACGTCGCTATCATCATCTTTTGCCGTCCAGACCATAGAGCCAGATTCCTGCAAATCGGTTACGATATAATCGTGATTCCACTCTCCATTGCCGAAATCGTAGTCTCCGCTAAGCACGTAGCCCAGATAAGGGTCGTTCTTAATCTTGAAAGAACCGGTGATGCAACGTGCGTACATACTGTCGAACTTCTGGTACATTTCAAAAGTGAGTTCCTTGCGGTTAAACTCTATGTAGCAATAGGTACCTTCCGCCAAAGGCTGCCCGTTCCATTCGGCAAGTTGCCATACTCCGTTCAGATTGGCAGCAGTGACCGGCAATGTAGGAAGGGCTGTATCTTCATCGTCATCACAAGATGAGAAACAAAGCACGAAGGCGAATAAAGCCATTAATTTGAAAATATTCTTCATGTCTTCTTTTTATTTTATCGTTATTTAATACGGTTTACTTTAATATTCAATGTCCGTTCCGACGGTTGCCCCTCCACTCCTTCTATCACAAGCGGAAAGGTAAATGAACTGCCTTTATCCGCAGGAATCAGTGAGCTATCTATCGTAACCACTATATCGGCTTCACTACCCGGAGTGATCACTTCCGGTTCCGTACGGAAAGCAGCGAATGCCGGAAGCTGGGAAGCCGACAAGCGTAGTGGTTTGTCGCTGCTGTTACCGCACAGAATTCGTTCCGAAAGACGCTTTCCAGCAGCCACTTCGCGAAATTCCATCCGATTTTGTTTCAGCCTCAACTTTCCCATTACATATGGATAGCGCGCCCATTCATCCGCTCCGGGAAGCACATTTCCTCTTAAGGTGAGGCGTGCCGCCGGCAGACTGTCCGAAGAAGCCAGATAGATGAAAGCATTCGTGTCGATCGTTCCCGGATGATTCTTCGGAGTGTAAGTCAATGCTATCACTCTTGTTTCGCCCGGAAGAATCTCTCCCATACGGACATCAGCCGCCGTACAACCGCAAGTTGTCTTCACACAGGTGAGCTTCACGGTTTTACCGCTTACGTTCGTGCAAGTGAAACGGTAGGTCTGCGGAGCATCGTCTTCGGTCAGTGTACCGACATCCAGCACCGTCCGGTCGAAACGCAGAATTTCTTCCTCCTGCAGAACGGAACGGACATTCCGGGCTTCTACCGCCCGGAACGGTCCGACAACCGCACAACATATAAATAACCGTATCCAGATAATGGGTTTCATTGAATATCAAAATTACATCCAACCGTTGTCATTGGCTTTTTTACGAACTGTGACGGTGATTGTTTGCTCCGTTCCATTGCTTACTTTCACCGTGATACGGGTCGCTCCGGTTTTTACGCCGGATACCTCCATCAGCGTACCTGTTACCTTTACCGTAGCAATAGCTGTATCAGCAGATGTACAGGTATAAGTCAGGTTCTCGCCATTTACAAAGTAGGAAGCAAGGTCTACCGTCGATGTTGCTGCTTCTGACACATATACGTTAGGCACTACCATATCCGAACCGCTGCCGTCGATTTTGTTCAACAACTCTCCGGCGTTTGCCAGTCCCTCACCCATCTTGCCGACGTATCTCGACAACTCTACTTTCGTAGCGGAAGCTCCGTGAGTAAGATGGTTACGATAGAACCTTTTCACTGCTCCATTACTATAATAGGGATCCAGCGGCTTCGCTGATTTTTTCAGCAGTTCCACAAACTCGCTTGCCTTAAAGTGACGACGCAACTTAACGGCATACGACAATCCCAGTGCAGCTACTCCCGATACATGCGGGCAAGCCATAGACGTACCGTCCATATATCCATAGGCAGGCTGACCGTCCTTTATCAATGTGGAGAGAATAGAACCGGAATGAGCACCGTCTATTTCTTCCCATATTTCAGGATCATTCTCTCCCACCGGATTATAATATTCCGTATCACCGCCCGGAGCTGAGATCGTGACTTCCTTACCATAGTCGGTATAAGAAGCCGGAGTAAAGTCGGCAGCCACCGCACTTACTGATATGCATTTAGAGTAAGCAGCAGGGAAAGAAGGCATAGCCGCATATTCATTGCCGGAAGCGAAAATTGCCAGACCACCGTCGATCACCCCATTGGGAGAACCGGCATTGTTGATAAAGTAATCCAATGCTTCTTTTTCCAGCGGATAAAGTTCCGACCATTCTTCTTCCGAACCCGGACCCGGAGTATATCCGTCTACCAGACTTGCCAAAGCAGAGTTGTAACCCCAGCTACATTGCAGGATAACAGCGCCATTATCTGCCGCATATTTGATAGCCCGCGCCTCACCATCCAGACTCACACCATACTCACCGGAAAACACCTGACACGACATTATCTTCACGCCCGAATTAGGTGTACCGTCGCCACCGGCGATACCGCAGACGCCTTCGTGATTGCCGTTCATAGCAGCAATCGTACCGGCAACGTGTGTGCCATGTCCCGAATCGTTGATATCCTGCCATGTAATAACAGGCGAATTGCTTACGAAGTTGTAACCGTACTGATCATCCTCATAACCGTTACCGTCGGCATCTTTACCGGCATACAATTTTTCGCCTTCGTTAATCCATATATTATTTATCAAGTCGGGATGAGTATTCATGACGCCTTCGTCCAGCACGGCAACAATAATAGACGGGTCACCCGTACATTTCTTCCATGCTTCCGCACAACCGACATCACATCCTGCTTTCGAACCATTCTGCAGTTCATTCTGATTATCAAATGCATTAACTCCGCTGTTGATATAATGCCATTGATACGACAGACCGGGATCATCGAATATGCTTTCTGTTTTCCCCGCACGCGTAGTTGCCTTTTGTTTCAAAGCGCTTTCGCTAATATAAGTGCGATAGGATTGTTTCTTGTAAGCACGTTGAATGCGGCTGTTTGCCTGTACTTTGGAAACTTCGCCCAACTGACTGAGCCGGCGGGCTGCTTCTTTCACATCCGTATTTTCATCAAACTTCACCCGATACCACAGATGCAATCCTGCGGTGCGGGTCCGTTCTTCATTTCTGGGATCTACCGGAAATATACGTTCAAAATGATAAGCCCCCAGAATAGCCAACACCTCGTCGGTAGAAGGAATCCCGGAACGGGTCATAGCTCCCCCGCTTCTGGTAGCAACCGCAAGAGTCCGGTCAAGGATCTCCGTCATTGCCGGGTCGAACTTTATCAGCAATTCACCGGAAGTGACATCCGTCGGAAGTTGGACTTCCGTCCCCCCTGTCGGGGTGGACGGTTGTTCAATCAGCTCTTGTTCCGAGCAGGCAGTCAGCGTCAAGGCAAACAGTGCTGTATATAAGAATTTATTCTTCATTGTTCCTTATTAAATTATTCTTGTTAATGATATTTATTCTACTGTATCCGATAATACAAATACTTTGTAATACAACGGATAAGCTACGCCGTCAACCTTTTGGTTTGTTCCAGGGTCTTCACTGCCGTAGTAGTAAGAATAATCGTAGTTCACGAGTTCCACATTGCTGAATCCAACTGTATCTCCTGAAGAATTCTTACCCCCTTCCTGCTGGTTAAATACCATCGTTTCCGGATTCCAGTATGCAAAGTACGGATGGAACAGCAACCAATTCGGTATTTTACCAGTCATGAAGTTCAGATTAAGATGTAACGTACGGGCAAACGGCAATACACGCAGAATATCCTGTCCTCTTAACGCATCCTGATCCTTATAAGTAACCCAATTGTCAGTGGATAACAACCATTGGCAAGTATCCTGAGATAACTTAGACTCATAGATAGCAGGAGTAGCATCCAGTTCATCTTTAGTAAAGAAATCTTCTTGCTGATAAGTAAGCGGTTTCTTCGCTGCTGTCAACGCATTCTTCACTTCTTCGTCCGTCGGGAATTCTCCTTCGAGGAAGTTATACGACATTTCTAATGAAATCAACTTATCCCATGTCAACAATTTCAAGAAGGCTTCTTTTTCCGTGTATTCTTTGGATACGTCTGCATGCAAGCCGACGTCTCTTCCATTATATTTGCCTCCACTAATAAGACTTAAATCACGCAATACATCCGTAGCACGGCATCCGGTCAATGTCAAAGCCTTCAACTTGCCGAAATTCTTCTGATTCACCACATTGGTAATCACAGACAATGACGGGAAATTGTTACTTCCCAAATACAATGTTTCCAGCTTATTCCCTAAGTTAATAAAATTATCGGGGAAAGCATTGATACCTACAGAATATACAGTCAAATGTTTCAAATATTGTAACTCACCGATTTCCTCTCCTAGAGAGATTGTACGGATCTGACTGTTTTCATTACGCTGAACTGCGAATGATTCTATATATTTCAAATGCCGAATCTCCTTGGGCAAGGCTTCACCATCTTGCAGGTTAATCATCGCAAAACTTACAGAACGCACACGGCCTACCGCTTCCTCAGGAAGTTCGTTGTTTTGTATTTCTTTATCCGTAGCTTCCCAAAGCGTCACATTCGCCCAGTTCATCATATTTTCACTGGCATCAATCTGCGTCATAGACTGAAGTTTATTATTGATAGTAATCACCGCCAGCGAGTCGCCCGAACGGTTATCTTCAATCTTCATAGCAGCTTCCTGTCTCACAGTCAGCACCACTGCATCTATCTTATTACCGTTTTCATCGACCAAATCCTTCAGGTCCTCGGGATCTTCCGGAATCAGACGAATTTTAGCTACACGGGTATAAGGAACCACATTCATTCCCCAACGGAAATCTACTTTTATGGTACGCGGACGCGCTCCACGGTCTAACTCCACATTCAAATCTTTCTCTTTCGGCAATGTCAACCAATCTGCGCGGTCACTCTCTGCATCCGCTTTTTGTTCCTCCGACATAGTTGCCTCTTCAGCGAAAGAATAATCTACTCCGTCTATTCTGAATTTGACATTTGTAGAGATAGTACTTTTGAAAACACGTTCGTCATAACGAGCCGAACTAGCGATTTTCACTTCCGGTTCTTTTATCAAGATTTGCTTGCTAAAACCAAACTGTGTAACCGTTACCTTTTGAGGAGTTATGCCGTTCATGGCGAAAAGTATCTCCGTTGTACGTGCAAGGTTTTGCAGTGTGGAGTCGATAGCTACCTCACATACTGCCGAACCGATACCGTTGGCAGGCGAAATGGCTAACCAAGGTTCCTTGGTGCTCGTCACCCATTGATCGCTGGACGATACGGCAATCTTTTCGACTCCACCTTCGGCACCCATCGTAATTTCGGTCTTATCCAATGCAAGCCCCTCGATTCCCGGTTCGTCATCATCCTTGCACGAGGTCACTAACGCCGTGCAAAGAATCAGTCCTAATGTTATTTTACTAATATACTTCATTAATAGAATCTTTTATATTATCGTTCAATACCCAAAGCATCACAACCACGAATATCCTGTGTCTTATCATAAAGCAATACATACATGCCTGCCTCGATATAAGGACATACACTGGTTACATCCAAAGAGATATTCGGATTGTCTGCAATCTCTAATATATAGAGCCGTGAAGTGAGTGTTTCGTTCACTTTACGAATATCATTCGAACCAATCTGCAATTGCAGCAAACTCGGACAAGTAGTGATACCCGTAGGCCATTCACGCAAAGTACGGTTACCATCCTTATCGCGCTGGTGGCGGATACCGAAAGCTTTCAACTGGCTACTGTTCAGCGGCTGCGTCGGGAACTTGGAGAAACAGTTGTAGCTGACATCCATATTTGTCAAATAAGGCAAAGTCGTTGCACGGAAGTCATCCGACAGGCTTGTCAACTTATTGAAGCGCAAATCTATCACCGTGAGCAGATGCGTATTCTTATAGTTTCCGTTCTTCGGTTTCAGTGAGTTTTCCGGAATAGAGGTCATCATGTTACCGCTCAAATCAATAGTTCCAATTGGAGAACCTGTTGCAAACAGTTCTGTAGGGAATTTACTGATTTGATTATTTGACAGACTGACTGTGCTGGCATTGATACCCTTATAATCCGCCATAGAACAATTAATATTCTTTCCATCCACCGAGCCGATCTCATTGTAAGAGAAATCCACTGATGCCATTACATATACTGATTTGGCATTGAAGATATTCGGGATATATTTCAACTTGTTATTAGAGAAGTTCAGTCCTTCTACCTGCTCGGTAAAAGCACAGAAGTTATCCGGAATTTCTTCAATTTGATTATTGCCCAACATCAGGGTGGTCAGTTTAACCTTCGTACCAAAAGCATGTACCGTATGTATATTATTATGCACGCAATCGAGCAAGCCAAGCTTAACCATCTTCCCTAAAGACTCAGACGGCGGAAATTCTTCCAGATTGTTATAACCCAGATAAAGTATCTGGATTTTAGGACCAGTCTTCTCCTCAGCAAGCTTTGTCCAGTCAGCTTTCAGTTGACCGGCACTAATGCCTTTGTTGCAGGCAAGGTTCAGAGACTGTATCTCGGGCAATTCATAGATAAAATCCGGAACCCTATCCATCTTAGGACAGTTATAAAGCTCTATATCTGTTAAATCTTTCAGATTGCTCCAACTCAAATCTTCATCAGCATACTGCTTAGCATATTCCGAGTTCTCATTCTCCCACTCCGTAGCAATAGCATCGGCGAGAATAGGTGAATTGGCGATATTAAGGTTCTGCAATTTTGTCAACCGCATGAGAGCTTTCGAGATAAATGTGATACGGTTGGTAAGCGTACCGATTTGCGTATCTTTCAGCGTGATGCGGTTATCCTTCTTTATCGGCTTCATATCCGGATCACGGTTGATGCTTTCTTGCAGCATTTCCGACATATGAGAGCGCGGGTCGTAATCAAGGAAAGTCCGCTTATAGTGCATACGTATCCTCTCTTTCTTCGCATCGTCCATGTCTGGTGTCAATTCTTCGTCACCGAATAGTCTGCCGCTCAGCATTTCGCTGTGTGTACCGAAAGCAAGGGTTTTCAACTCCGTCAATTGTCCGATAGCATCAGGCACTCTTCCTTTAGCACCGAAGCCTGCGAGCGAAAGTCCGGTTATACGACCGTTTTCGTCCAGTTCGACGCCCGGCTGGTTCCCCCACATATCCAGTTCCTTATTGAAGTTCCAGTTTTTACTGTGAACCGTGTTATCCACCGTACCACCATTATAGTTCCAGTTCTTTCCGTCCAAAGCTTCCCAGATTTCTTTCAAGGCTTTATAGTCCTTGATATATTCTGCGGTTTCCTTTAACTGGATAGGTACGATCGCTTCGCTTGTCAGTTCGTTGTCTTTCACAACAATAGGCTCGCTTCTTACAGCTTGCGTTTCCAGTTGGGGTTTCGTGATACCCTTTTGTGTGTAAGTGGTATAAGCTACTACCTGATAAGTACCGGCAGGAACCCATACGGCAGAGTCGCAGGTTGCTTCTTCTATATCCATGTACTTATCTTCCGGATTAGCAGGATTCACATTTTCCTTTGAGCCTTCTTTATAAGTAACCTTCATGCCTTTCAACTCCGTAGTTTCACGGGTAAAGGTATTCATCAGGGTAACATCGATAAAGCGAATGCTACTGAACAGGTATTCCCCTGTTGCACGTGTGTTAGCCCATTGTTTCGTCAACTTGAAAGTCAGCATACCACGAGATACGGCATCTACTGTCAATGCTTTCTCTTGAAGTCCTCCGGCTATAACGACAAAATCTTCGTTATCTCCACCGGGACCTGCCATGATTTCCTTATCGAGTTTGTTATAAAGTACGTAACCGATAACCTTATATGTACCGACTACTAACTTCAATTTATCACTGCGCACACCGTATTCGGCATTGCCTGCATTGTATGAGTTCAAGGGCAATGTTTGTGAAACGGTGGTACCATTGTACACCATCACCACCTTTATCTTCTGTGCGGTAGACAACGTTTCCAGTTTGTCTGCCACACGGGTGGTTCCTTCCTTTCCAAAAGAGGCGTCCTTGTAGAGTTTGAACTGCACATAGCCGTATTGGCTTTGCAGTATTTCCTCATCATCGTCGGAGCAACCGCTTACTGTCACTATTGTCAGCAAGCTGACGATTAGCGGCAGGAAGAATATTGAGTATAATTTATGTAAATTCATTTACTAAGTTATCTAAGTTAATTAATTGGCAGGAGTAATTACCAAAGCCTTTCTATTAATATAATCAGGTCCTCTAAAAATAATGATTAATTCCTCCACAAAAGTATCGGGGATAGTAATTCCATAGTACTTACCATCTCCATCTTCTGAAGTTTCGTCATCTACAGTAATATTCTGGCCTTGACGATTAATAACAGAAACTGTTCCTGTCCATTCGCTTGCTGATAGTAATGGATAAATTGAGAAGTAATCTCCAGCATTAGCAGACATTGAATAAACATTCTTATTCTCTACCGAATAATTTCCTTGAATAATGTCTAATAGCTCTTGATCAGTTGTTTGTGTTACTGAAACTTCTTCCCAGCCTCCCTTTTTAATAGTAAAGCTCTTCGGTCCCGTTTCTTCTTTCACTTCTTTTTGAGTAAAAGCAATCAAAAGATATTTCTGTTCATATTCATACTTTATTTCACCATTCTCTACAATCGCCTCCTCAATATTTGCTTCAATTTCTGTATATTTCTGACGCGGAAGTGCAAGAACATAGCCAGTTCTCGATTCAGGTTCTCCCCAAGCAGTATTAGGCTTATATTCATCAACCGTGAGGTTTATCTTTCCATTTTCACCTTCACAATGCATCCATAACATACTAGGATCTATTAAGGAAATATTTTTCTTTCCTTGCCAATCTTCCCATTCTTCCATATAAACAATCTCAAAGTCATCATTGAGTGTTTTGATAGTAAATGGAATTCTCTTGTATAACGTTGCATCTCCTGTGCTACCACCAGAACTTTTCTGAGTGAATTTCTGCCCATCTAATGATACAATCCAATTTGTCGGATAAGCTGTCGGAAATTTCAAATCTAATTTAGCAGGATCCATTCCCTCATAATAAACAGGAAACTCATAGAATGCTTTTCCTTCTTCATCGGCAAACGTAATCACATTTTTCTCAATATTTGCTTCAACCGGATACTTCTCACGATTTTCATCTTGTATGATCTTCAAACCGCCTGTCACTTCTTTATCCACAGCGCCAACAAGAGAACCGCCTTGCAGTTCTACCCAGCCCGGCAGATTAGTAGCAGCAAAACGGAAATTAGCTTTTACTTTGAATTGAGCAAAGTTGTCATATCCTACCTTAAGTCCAGTGGTTTTATCAATTTCATTTCCCTCAAGGTCGAATATCTTCAATTCCGTACCCACAGCCGAACGAGTAACTTCACCAATCACGATAGTCTCACCGTCCATTGTCAATTCCAATTTAGCTACGCTCGCTTTCTCTATCTTTTGGTCATCGTCCGTAGCCATAACGGTTACTGTATGCGTACCGGCAGTTCCGGATACCACATATTCTTCCGTAGCATCACTTTTGAACTTACACCAAATGGCAGAAGAAGCCAAGCTCCAGTTTGTATTCGCCGTAAAAGTAAAATCGGTTGTTTCACCAGCATTGCAGACGATATTCTGCTTTGCCGGAAATACAGGAGTCTCCGCCTTATCATCATCGTCCGAGCATGCCGCCAAACAGAAAGTTGCGAGCAAGCCAATGAAGAGCCAACTTTTGCAGAACATCTTCATGCAGGAACCTCCTTGTGGTTTTAAACTAAACTTTTTCATATCTATTTTCTATTACTTATTTTTTTAATATCCTTGTTCTTTTAATTTTTCCGCTTCCGCATCACTTATCCATTCGATGATATTGATAAACGTGCCCACTATGCCATAAAGCGAACCATCTTTGTTGTTCACACTCAATGTGACATACTGCATGATGAAAGTCTCATTCGTACTATAGAAAGAAGTATAAGCTGCCGGCTGGCTCATCAGCAACTTTCCGTCACCGTGAATGGTGTTGAAAGCCTCTGCCGTAGTGGCACACATATGTTCTTCCATTTCAACCAACGACTCCAATACATCTTCCCGGTTGAAAGTGATTTCCGTATCATAACCGTCAAAGTAAAGACCATGAATGGCAATCGTATTCTCCTTGCCTTCCACTACATCCGACTTAACCAGACGAATGTCCGTCTTCTTCGGATAATAATCGGACGACAGATAACTGGAAGTGACCTTACACCATCCAGTAAACTCCTGAATGTCAAACGGAAGAATCTTCTGCATCACCACTTTCGCCCCTGTGCCGTATATATCCCAACGATCTTCTTCGGGCACGACGAGCCGTAGGGAGAAGCCCAGCGAGTCGGTAATCTCCATACTGTCATACATACCTTGCACCTGCAAGTTGGCAACTCTTTCGCCCGCTTTGATGGTGACGGTGTTCGACAATAACTTATAATGCTTGCCTTCTACGGCATTGCTCTCCCGGTCTATCACTTCCACAGCAAAGGTGCGGTCGTAGTTGGCTGCCACAGTAGCAGCGACGGGGACGTTGAATATCTCATTCGTTTCTTGCACGGCATAAGTATAAAGCGTGTCAGAAAACATAAGATAATTAGCTCCGCTGTATGTCACCTTGTCCTGCTCGCAGCCGGAAAAAACCGTCAGCGCAGCGACGGCTGCCATACATCCTATTAATAATTTCTTCATTATCGTATGCTTTTAATCTTATTTGTTACTTTCATTCGGTTGTACTTGTGAGCCGGGAGCATCCAGTTCATGCTGCGGTATCGGCCATACGAACAAAGGATCATCGGCTTCTACTTTCAGTTTACTGCCGTTCTCCAATGACTGTGCCTGCGGCTTGCGTTCAAATCCGTCATGCCAACGTTTCAAGTCGTGAAGACGGAAACCTTCCATATAAAGTTCCTTCACACGCTCTTCTTTGATCACCTTCATCGCATTGGATGCGCTCAAGGCGGTAGAACCTCCGTAAGTAGCGTAGCGAGCCGTACGAAGCGCAGTAATATCTTTTCCGGCACGTCCATAATCGGGAGCCGACTGACTGACATATGCTTCGGCACGAATCAGGTACTGTTCCGACAAGCGGAGCACTTTCGGCATGCACACGTGAAGAATATTCTCGTTTACAAACGATTCATTACCAAAATACTTTATCAGCAAAGGCCATGAAAGCCCGTGGCTGTAACCAGTCTGATAGGTCAGGAAGAAAGTGGATACGCGCAAGTCGTTGTTATCGTATAAGTTGATAACCCACTCTGCCGGCACGTAATCGGGACGGACTGTACTGAAATCGTAATTAAAGAAAATCGTTCCCAACCTGCCGCCATAAGAGTCAATGGTAAAACCGACTTTGAAGATAATCTCCGTAGCGTTGTCGTTGGTCCACATATACTTATAATAACTGGCGGTAGAAGTATAGTTCTGCGTACAACTGGACAAAAGGTAGTAACCGCTGTCTATCACTTTGCTGGAATACTTGATAGCATCTTCCCAGTTCTTCATATAAAGAGCGACACGCGCACGCAGAGCGTAGACAGTGTATTCGTTGAAATAAATAGCATTGTTGAACAAAGCGCCGTCGGTAGCTGGATCATAATCTTTATCCAATGCCAACAGTTCGGCTGCACGGTCAAGATCGTCGAGGATAAACTGGTAAGAGTCCTTCAGCGAAGCACGCTTCATTTCCTCATCTCCCTGATAGTGCCGGGTCAGGATAACACCCAGTTCATTGGCTGCCTCCGCATCGCTTTCGTAAGCCTTGCAGAAACATTTCACCAACTCCGAATAAGCAAGCGCACGGGCAAAATAAGCTTCGCCGCAACACTGGTCGATCTGGTCGAGGTCATTGTCATCGGTTGTGTTCTTTCTCACCGCATCCACGCGGTCGAGCAGGAAGTTACACCGGTTGATTACACTATACAATCCGGCATATACAGCCTCAATGCTTGTATTGGTAGCCAGAATGTCTTTCCAGCGCCAGATGTCTCCGTAAGTATTCGTATTTCCGTTTATTCCGTACACGAAATCCGCCTGCAAGTCGGGCAGCAAAGTGAGGTTGCCGGAATAAAGGGCGCTGTTCTTAAAAGCATCGTAAATACCTACCACTGCCAGATTTACATCATCCACCGTCTTGATAGCGTCATCGAAAGGAATGGAATCCTCCGGCATCTTATCCAAACAGGAGATGGTGGAACATGCCACGGCAGCCAACAAGATATATAATTTAAATTTCTTAATCATGTTTCTTTAATGTACTAGTTAAAATGAAACTTCAACCCCCAGAGTAAACTGGCGCGAAGACGGATATTGTGCTCTGTAAACATTATCGGCCACTTCCGGGTCGAGTCCGGTGAAACCGGTCCATGTCAGCAGGTTCTGCCCTTGCAGATAGATGCGGGCGGAAGAGAAGAAATTGGTCTTCTTCAGCCACAACTGCGGAAGCGAATAAGCCAGCGTCAGATTCTTCAGACGAAGGAAAGAAGCATTCTCGAGAAAACGGTCATCCAACTGGGCTACCACGCCATAACGGGGGATATCCGTTACGTCACCCGGCTTCTTCCAACGGTCATACAGCAGTCGTTTCGACTGGTTGTAGGAGCTGTACAGTCCGTTACTTTCTTCAAAGAAACGGTCGTTGTTCATCACATAGCGGTCTGCCATCCAACTGAATTGTGCCGACAGTGAAAGACCTTTCCATGTAAGGGTTGTCCCGAAACCGCCCGCCCACGGAGAGTCGAACGTCTTGCCGGTCATTACTTTGTCTTCTTCACGGAATTCGGTAGTCAGTTCTCCGTCAGCAGTATACCACAGAGCGTCTCCGTTGGCAGGATTTACGCCTGCATAGCGGTTCATGAAGTATTCATGTACGGGATGTCCCACTACATACTTCAATCCGGTGGTGGAGTTTACATATTCTTGCACGCCGTTGTAGAGTTCAAGCAACTTGTTCTTGTTGTAAGAAACGTTGGCGCTTAGGTTCCAAATGAAATCCTTCGTGCGGATCACATCACCGTCTACCGCTATTTCCACACCGCGGTTCATCATGGCACCGATGTTTTCCCAACGCCACCCTTCGCCGGTGCTAGCATACGAAGTAGGCACGTTCATCAGTATATTGGTGGTTTTCTTATGATAGAAGTCGATGTTCACGTTCGCACGGTTGAAAATACCGAAATTTATGCCGACGTTGTTTGCCCATGTCTGTTCCCAACCCAGATCTTCGTTTCCGCTCTGTGCAGGATACAGGCCTGCTTGGTTGAAGTAATTGGCGTTGCCGGAAACCAGTGCGAGATGCTGGTAGAAATTAATCTCCGAGTTACCCGATGTACCGGTGCTCAACTTGATTTGTGCGCTTGTCAGCCATTCCACGTCTTTCAGGAAAGCCTCGTTCTTGATGTTCCACATAAAACCGAGCGACCAGAAAGTACCCCAACGGTGGTCTTTACCGAAACGGGAAGAAGCATCGGTACGTACAGCACCTTCGGCATAATATAAATCTTTATAGTTGTATTCGCCACGGAAGAAGAACGACAAGTAAGCGTAAGAGCTAGTGGTATCCACCCATGAAGAGGCGCGCGTACCGGCAGTGACATTTGTCAGACGGTCGTTGTTCTGTCCTCTGGTGACTACTTGGAATCCGTTAGAACGATAGTCCACGCCTTCCTGTCCCAGCAAGAAATTGAAAGAATGGTCGTCGTTCAGCGCCCAACGGTAATTTGCCGTAACGGTTTCCGTCAGATTCAGGATATCCGATGAACTACGTCCGGCGCTACCTGAACTGTTATTGATAATGTAGCTCGGGAAAGACTGCATGAAAGCCGTAGAGTGCGCATAGTCCGCACCGAACTGTGCACGCACAGTGAGGTCTTTTACCGGAGTAAGCTCTGCAAAGACGGTAGACAACAATTTATACTTCTTGTGGTTCACCGGATTATTAGACATCCATTCGATAGGGTTCTGTCCGGTTCCCGTCCAAGTTCCGTCGTTCTGCGAAGCCAGAGAACCGTCCTTATTATAAGGACTCCAATAAGGCAGCATGAAACGTGAACCGGAGATCGGAGTATAAAGTGCCATTTCTCCTTCTTCTGCCTGCGCCACTTCTTCATAAGCCATCATTGTGTTGGTTCCCATCTTCAACCAGTTGCTTGCTTTCACTTCTGCATTGGCACGCAAGTTGTAACGACGGAAAGTAGAGTTCTGCGCAATACCGTCCTGATCGTAAAAACCACCGGAAACGTAGTAGTTGAGGCGATCGGTAGCACGGTTGACCGACAATTCGTAGCTCTGCAACGGAGCGCGGTCGTTGAAAACTTCATCCAGCCAATTGACATCGGTACGCGAAAGCAAGGTGTAATCCTGACCGGAGTCCAGACCGATTTCTTTTTCAAACTGGATACGCTCGGGCGTATTCATCATCATCCAGTTGTCATCCGACGCCAGTTGTGAGAACCCCCACTGCGCACGCAACGATACCTTCGCCTTGTCTAGCGACAATCCGCGTTTGGAAGTGATTACCACCACGCCATTTGCCGCACGGGCTCCATAGATAGAAGTGGAAGAAGCATCCTTCAGCACAGATATGGATTCAATATCTGCCGGACTGATTGTATTAAAATCAGCGCTCGAAATAGGCACACCGTCCAGAATAAACAACGGAGACGTGCCCGAATTGATAGAATTCGTGCCTCGAATCTGGAAGACCGCCGATTTGCTGGGTTCTCCAGAATTGGAGATCACCGTCAGACCGGGCGTCTGTCCCTGCAACGACTGGTCGAAACCCGCTGCCGGTACATTTTCCATCTTTTCCGCTTTTACAGTGGACACGGCTCCGGCAATGGTTCCCTTTTTACGGGTTCCGTACGCCACCACCACAACTTCGTCTATTAATTCGGAATCCGAAACCAGCCGTACATTCAACGTCCCCGTATGCGGGTTGACTTCATGCTGCTGGGATTGCATACCGACATAAGAGAACAGCAAAGTAGCCTTCGCCGTACCCTTAATTTCAAGAATGTAGTTACCGTCTACATCGGTAATCACACCATTTGTTGTCCCTTTCTCCAGAATGGACACGCCAATCATCGGCTCATTATCTTCCGCTGAAACTACATGTCCTGTGACTTTATATCCTCCCTGTGCCAGAATCATGAGAGGGATATTCGTCAGAGCAAAGAGTACAAACAAGAGAATTGATTTTCTCATCTTTGATACTTGAATTAAAAATTAATATAATTGATTTATTTTTGTGAAATTTCTATAATAAGGAATACACTTATCTTCGCGTATGAAATAATAATACGCTCCTTCCCCCAATCGGTTACAAACATATCTTGCATCGACTTGGGGTAGATTATATTTTCTATAAAATAGAATAGGAGTTAAACTAACTTGGCAGATTTTTTATATTACGCCAAATATCCAAATAGATTTTTCGTGTTACCGCTGTGTGAATTAAATGTTTGACCATCTGCTCTCTTAAGTTATAAATTAAACACTAATATTACTTGTTCTGTTTTAGGTTTATCTACTTTCAATGTTGTCATATTTCGGTTACAAATATATATATTATAATTAAATAAAAGAAACAATATGTCGCATTTTTTATACCATATTTCCACTTCTATCTTTTTGCTACATATTTAAGTCTATATAATCCTTTTAAGAAACAAATTCAAAATATATTCCAGCATAAATTAGATATTCACATTCATTTTGATAGTTTGATTAATTGTTTAAACAACAAATACCATAACCCATAAAAATAGCTTATTGAGAGGATTCAATACAGAAAAGAAAAATATTCAAAACTATTTCCTATTTTTGCACCCATTATATATAAATAAGGTATAAGATGAACTACGGATTTGTGAAAGTAGCTGCAGCTGTGCCACACATAAAGGTGGCTGACTGCAAATTCAATGTAGAGAAGATAGAAAGCTTGATTGCAGTAGCCGAAGGCAAAGGAGTGCAAATGATCGTATTTCCGGAAATGAGTATTACCGGATATACTTGTGGCGACCTATTTGGACAGCAGCTTTTGCTTGAAGAGGCAGAAATGGGGCTGATGCAAATCCTTAATAATACTCGTCAATTAGACATTATTTCTATTGTTGGCATGCCTGTTATTGTCAATTCGACAGTAATCAATGCAGCCGTAGTGATCCAGAAAGGGAAAGTATTGGGGGTTGCCGCCAAGACTTATCTGCCGAATTATAAAGAATTCTATGAACAGCGCTGGTTCACTTCGGCACTTCAACTGACAACCAATAACGTACGGCTTTGCGGACAAGTAGTTCCGATAGGTGCCAATCTGCTTTTTGAAACTTCGGATACGACTTTTGGTATCGAAATATGCGAGGACCTTTGGTCTACCATACCTCCCAGCTCTTCATTGGCATTACAAGGCGCAGAAATTATTTTCAATATGTCTGCTGACAATGAAGGCATCGGAAAAAACAATTATCTCTGCTCTCTTATTAGCCAGCAATCTGCACGTTGTATTGCCGGATATGTATTCTCATCCTGCGGCTTCGGAGAGTCTACTACCGATGTCGTTTTTGCTGGTAACGGACTGATTTACGAAAACGGTTCGCTTCTTGCGCGCAGTGAACGTTTCAGTATGAAAGAACAACTTATTATTAGTGAAATAGATGTTGAACGTATCCGGACTGAACGTAGAATCAATACGACTTTTGCCGCCAATCAGGCAAATCTGGGAGATAAAAAAGCTGTTTCTATTGCAACAGAATTTGTTAATAGCAAAGAACTGGAATTAACCCGGAAATTCAACTCTCATCCTTTTGTACCACAGGGAGCAGAATTGAACGAGCATTGCGAAGAAGTATTCTCCATTCAGATAGCCGGACTGGCACAAAGATTGGTTCATACCGGAGCTAAAACTGCCGTAGTCGGCATTTCCGGTGGATTGGATTCAACACTGGCACTGCTTGTTTGCGTGAAGACTTTTGATAAGTTGGGATTGTCCCGGAAAGATATCCTTGGAATCACAATGCCGGGTTTCGGAACAACAGATCGTACTTATCACAATGCCATTGGTCTGATGAAATCGCTAGGTATTTCTATTCGTGAAATCAGTATAAAAGAAGCCTGTATCCAGCATTTTAAAGATATAGACCATGATATAAATGTACACGACGTTACATACGAGAATTCGCAGGCACGGGAACGTACACAAATATTAATGGACGTAGCCAATCAAACTTGGGGAATGGTGATCGGTACAGGAGATTTATCAGAACTTGCACTGGGATGGGCAACCTACAATGGCGATCATATGTCGATGTACGGAGTAAATGCAAGTGTACCGAAAACTCTGGTGAAGTACCTGGTACAATGGGTAGCGGAAAACGGCATAGATGAAAATTCAAAAGCGTTTTTACTTGACATAGTAGACACTCCTATTAGTCCGGAACTGATTCCTGCAGATGAAAACGGAGAAATTAAACAAAAAACAGAAGATTTGGTAGGTCCTTATGAGCTGCATGACTTCTTCCTTTATTATTTTTTACGTTGTGGTTTCCGCCCATCCAAGATATTCTATCTGGCCAATATTGCATTCAAAGATGTCTATGACGAAGAAACCATCAAGAAATGGCTCTCTACCTTCTTCCGTCGTTTCTTTAATCAACAATTCAAGCGTTCTTGCTTGCCGGATGGACCCAAAGTAGGAAGTATTTCTATCAGTCCAAGAGGAGATTGGAGAATGCCAAGTGATGCTAGTTCAGCCATGTGGCTTAAAGAAATAGAGGCTCTATAAGGCAGCCTACCGATATGTTTGTGCCACCGCATTGGCACAACTGTGCCAACAGTATGGCATATTTGTGCCAATGCGGTGGCACAGTTGTGACAGAGTGATGGCACAGACGGGAATATTAGAACTCTCCGCCTGCCATTACTTCTTCTCTTATTAGCTCCACATTGGCTTCTTTAATTCTTCTAATAATATTCTTATAGATTCGATGAAAGCCATATCCCCCTTTTGTCATCTCATGGATGGCATCTTCTTTCGAAGCATTTTGAAAAACGATACGATAAAAGGCACAAACAGCCCCTGTGCGATCAGAACCATGATGACAATGGAAAACAATAGGGGCCGTACGATTTTTAATAATGCGCAATGCTTGTATCAATTCCTTTTCACTAATCGAATGTGCTTTGGTTTTTACCCGGTGAAGTTTTAGACTTGTTCCTTTTGCTTCGTCATCATCGCTGTGTCTGTTCCGTAGATTAAGAACTTCCCCAATCCCATACTTTTCCAAAGCTTTAAAATCATCTTTAGAGGGTTGTTCCGAGCGGTATACCCCGGAATCAATCTTATACAGATTGGTCAACTCGCTATCGGGAAGAGTAATCTTCTCTACTTTCAAATTCTGACTAAAAACAGATATAGAGAAAATTACTCCCCAAAGTAGGCTTAACAAGATTCTTTTCTGCATAAGTCTATGTATCATCATTAGAAAATTACAGAACCCCTTTACTGGATGGAAGTTCAAAATGATAGATATCACGTTTCAATGCCATCTTTAGTGCACGTGCAAGAGCTTTAAAAATTCCTTCTATTTTATGATGTTCATTCTGTCCTTCGGCTTTGATGTTCAAATTCATCTTCGCTGCATCGCTTAACGATTTAAAGAAATGAAGAAACATTTCTGTTGGCATCTCTCCTATTTTCTCTCGCTTGAATTCAGCATCCCAAACCAGCCAAGGACGACCGCCGAAGTCCAGACAAACCTGACAAAGACAATCATCCATCGGCAAGGCATAGCCATAACGTTCAATCCCTCGTTTGCTACCTAAAGCCTGATAGATACATTCGCCCAATGCAATAGCGGTATCTTCGATCGTGTGATGTTCATCTACTTCCAAATCTCCTTTTACACGGATGGTCAAGTCCATGCCGGAGTGTTTTCCAATCTGCTCAAGCATGTGATCGAAAAAGCCAAGACCGGTAGAAATGTCACAAGTTCCATTTCCATCCAGATTCAAAGCAACATAAATATCTGTTTCTTTTGTAGTACGGCGTACTTCCGCTTTCCGTTCTCCGGCAAAAAGGAATTCAGTTATCCGGTCCCAGTCAGTAGTTGCAAGGGCACAGACTTCTTCTAATCCTTTTTCTTTCAGAGCTTCGGTTGAGTCTTGCAAATAAATTGCCCGGCAACCCAGATTTTTGGCAAGTTCCACATCCGTAGGACGATCACCTATCACCAAACTTCCGGCAAGATCATAATCGGGACTATTCAAATACTTCGTCAACATTCCCGTACGTGGCTTGCGGGTAGGCGCATTGTCTTCAGGGAAGCTACGGTCTATCAGAATTTCATCAAAAGTAATCCCCTCTCCTGCCAATGTTTTAAGCATCAGATTATGAGCAGGCCAAAATGTCTCTTCCGGAAAAGAGGATGTACCCAATCCATCCTGATTGGTGACCATCACAAATTCAAAGTCAAGTTTACTACGGATGAAACCCAAGTTACGGAATACCTTCGGATAGAATTCCAGTTTTTCCAATGAGTCAAGCTGATAATCAACGGGAGGTTCGATTACCAACGTACCATCTCTATCGATAAATAATACTTTCTTCTTCATAAATTATCCTTGATAGTTTTTAAGGGCAGCCAATAGGGTATTATTTTCTACACGGGTACCGACAGTCACACGCAAACAGTTGCAACAAAGTGAAATGTTATGGCGATTACGCACAATGATTCCTTCACCGACCAAATAGTTGTAGATTTTCACAGCATCTGTCACTTTAGCCAAAAAGAAGTTGGCATCAGAAGGAAACAGTTTGATAGTACATGGGAGTTTTTCAAATTCCGCTTCCAGATAATCACGCTCTTCTTTCAACGTTTTCACCCAACGTTCTATCTCATAGTGCTTATGCAACATAGAAATAGCTTGTTGTTGAGTCAACTGATTGACATTATAGGGATATTTGATTTTGCTAAGGATATCTATAATTTCTTTGGAAGCAAAAGCCATTCCCAGACGGATAGCAGCACATCCCCAAGCCTTGGAGAATGTTTGGAATACGACAAGGTTGGGATATTTATCCAGCTCTTCGAGGAAAGACGGAGCTTGGGAAAAATCATTGTATGCCTCATCCAGCATCACTAATCCTTCGAACTGGCAAAGTACCTTTTCAATTTCGGAACGGAGCAAATCATTTCCTGTCGGGTTGTTAGGCGAGCAAAGGAAAATCAATTTGGTGTGTTCGTCGGTAGCCTCCAGCAGTTTATCGGCAGAGAACTGGAAGTTATCATCCAGCAATACTTTCCGATATTCCACATCGTTCACATCGGCACAAACCTGATACATACCATAAGTAGGATCGATGGCTACGACATTATCTTTTCCCGGTTCGCAGAATGCACGAAAAACCAAGTCGATGGCTTCATCGCTACCGTTTCCAAGAAAAATATGCTCGGGGGATACTTTTTTGATTTTCGACAACAGCGTCTTCAGTTCACACTGCATAGGATCCGGATAGCGGTTATGAGGTGTATTGTAGGGGTTCTCGTTCGCATCCAGGAAAACAGAGGCTGTAACTCCTTTATATTCATCTCGTGCCGAAGAATAGGGTTTTAATTTCCAGATATTCGGCCGGGTTAGTTCTTGTAACGTTTTCATCTTCACTTATTATTTATTGAAACGCAGATTAACGCAGACAGACGCAGATTAAATTTTCCTTTGCGAAAATTCGCGTAAATCTGCGTTTCATATTAATTAATTATTAAGCTAAGCTTTTCAGACGAACTGTGACAGCATTTTTATGTGCATCCAGCTGTTCATTAGCGGCCATTTCTTCTATAGCAGGGCCAATCGCTTTTATTCCTTCCGGGAGAATTTCCTGAAATGTAATCTTACGGATAAAACTATCCAGACTTACACCGCTATAGGCTTTGGCATAACCGTTGGTCGGCAGAGTGTGATTCGTTCCGGAAGCATAGTCGCCGGCACTCTCGGGAGTTAACGAACCTAAGAAGACAGAACCTGCATTTATCACACGTTCGGCCACTTCCATATAGTTTTCCGTTTCTATGATTAGATGTTCCGGAGCATACGCGTTAGTCAGTTCCAATGCTTCATCAAGATCCTTCACTAGAATCAATTTACTATTCTCCAGTGATTTCGCTGCAATTTCACGACGGGGAAGTTCTGCTAATTGACGCTCTACTTCTGCCATCACCTCTGTTTGAAGTTTCTCGGAAGTGGTAATCAATATAGCCTGGCTATCTATTCCGTGTTCTGCCTGTGACAAAAGATCTGCTGCCACAAAAACCGGATTGGCAGATGCGTCAGCCAGTACTTCCACTTCAGAAGGACCGGCAGGCATATCGATAGCTACATCACGTAGGCTCACCAATTGTTTGGCAGCTGTCACATATTGATTGCCGGGACCAAATATCTTATATACTTTAGGTACACTCTCCGTTCCATAAGCCATAGCAGCAATCGCTTGCACCCCACCAGCCTTGAATATTTTGCTGACACCTGCCAGTTGCGCGGCAAAAAGGATAGCCGGATGAATATCCCCATTTTTGTCGGGAGGAGTGCAAAGAACGATTTCCTTGCATCCTGCAATTTTAGCCGGAACAGCCAACATTAATACAGTCGAGAAAAGCGGTGCTGTTCCACCCGGAATATACAACCCGACCTTTTCGATTCCTACAGATTTTTGCCAGCAAGTTACACCATTCATTGTCTCTACCTTCTTCCCGACAAAACGCTGGGAAGAGTGGAATGTTTCAATATTTTGTTTAGCTAAAGAAATGGCAGCTTTCAGTTCATCGCTTACCAATGATTCGGCTACCTGTATTTCTTCAGAAGTGACAGCAAGTGCAGACAAGGTCACTTTATCAAAAACAGCCTCATATTCCAATATTGCTTTGTCGCCTTCTGTCCTTACCTTATTTATAATAGAACGAACAGTATCGAACAAACTTTCCGTATTTAGTGCCGGACGTTTCAAAAGTTCCGTCCATTGCTCTTTTGAGGGATATTTAATCAATTTCATGGTTCATATTTTATTAGGCACGGATTTCACGGATTACGCGGTATCTAAGATTAGTGACTACATTATCTGTGTAATCCGTGTAATCCATGCCTATATCTATTTATACAATCATCTTTTCAATCGGCAGTACCAAAATACCTTCCGCTCCCAGTCCTTTCAGTTTTCCGATGATTTCCCAAAAACGTTTTTCATCAAGTACTGTATGAACAGAACACCAGCCTTCCTGTGCCAATGGCATCACTGTAGGACTCTTCATACCCGGCAATACAGCAATGATTTCTTCCAGTTTGTCTTTGGGAGCATTCATCAATACATATTTTTTATCTTCGGCTGTTTTTACTGCGTTCATACGGAACAACAGTTCTTCAAGCACTTCTTTTTTCTCGTCGCTCATGTTCTTGTTGCCAATCAACAATGCTTCCGACTTCATTACAACTTCCACTTCTTTCAAACGATTGCTGACCAAAGTAGAACCGGAACTTACAATATCAAAAATGGCATCAGCCAATCCAATACCCGGAGATACCTCCACCGAACCGGTTATCACATGTATTTCGGCATTTACATTATTTTTTTTCAGGAAGTTACGAAGAATCACCGGATAAGAGGTAGCAATCTTCTTGCCTTCAAACCATGACAGACCGGGATATTCAATATCTTTCGGCATAGCCAGTGACAGACGGCATTTGCTGAATCCGAGACGTTTGACAATTTCAGCATCTTCCTCCTTTTCCATAAACTCATTCTCACCAACAATTCCCAAATCAGCTACCCCAGTAGCTACCGTTTGCGGAATATCATCATCACGAAGAAATAGAACTTCGATAGGAAAGTTAGAAGACTGTACCAACAAGGTACGTTTAGTAGTGCTTAACTTGATATCTGACTCTTCTAAAAGTGCCATTGTCTCTTCAAAGAGACGTCCTTTGGCTTGTACTGCGATTCTTAACATGACTTTATTTAATTACTAATTATTAATTACAAATACAATCTGCGTTGAAAAAACAAAAAAGGCTTACCGTATTCGGTAAGCCTTCGTTATCGTTTATATAGTTATACACAATATCATCCACGCCCACCGATTATTCGTTAGGAAAATGATGATGATGATGTGTAGCTGTATATTTCATATTTCTTCTATTAACTGCGACAAAAGTAAAGTATTTGTTTGATACTACCAAACATTTATCACAAAAACTTGAGTTTTTATTTCAAATTAATGGTAATATCTCCTCCGATTCTACATCGCATTTCGAAAAATGCATTTCATCTTTCGACTTTTCTTTCGAGAAAGTAAAGTAAGTACAAACTGATTCTGTACAGACTTCTCCATCCTTATTATATAACTTTGCTTCAACAATAACGATGTTCCGCTTTACCTCTTTAATAGACGCACGCAGTACTATATGAGAATCCTTAGTATCAATCGATTTCCGGTAACGAGTTTCCATCTTCGACGTCACTCCCGTGGTTTGTAGTTTACGAAGTATAACCCAGGCACAGATTTCATCCATCAAGACAGCTTGAATACCGCCATGCAAGGTATCAATCCAGCCTTGATATTCGGGACGTGGTTTCCAAATGCTGACCACTTCGTCACCATCTTCGTAAAATTCCATTTTTAATCCGGCTTCATTATTGGAAGCACAACCAAAGCAGTTGTACCCCTCCAAACCCTTCCAAGGGTTTATTATCTTCTTCATAATTCTCTCTTTTTAGTTAGTTTTACTTCCCAAATATAAGCAATTTATGGAAAAGAGAAACCTTTTTCGCCGATTTACTTTCTTATGCAACGAATGGCAAAGGCTTTTGTATCAACGCCTGCGTTAGATTCTTCAATAATATCCGTATCGCTTTTCAGATAGAAAACCTTGGTGTCGATAGCGGCATTTGCATTATCCAGTGTCCAATATGCCAGATGTTTTTTCTCGTAATCAGTTTGAAAAGCCCCCACATACATTCCTACAGGTATTCCATTAAAACCGGATAAATTAGTTGCAGGCTGTACCTGTTCTCCCGCTTTCAAAGGTAACCAAGTACCTGATTTCAGCAAAGAAGCCTCTCCATTCAGATAGTCTTTTAAAATGTTCCAGTCTTTCCAATCCGGTATACTCCAATGAATAGGTAGAATTTTATTAGAAAGTGCAACATTAGCTGTATAAAAATAGTGTTCCGTAGCAGATTGCAGATATCCGAGAACATTCGCTGTCACTGCATCCAGTCTGGGAAGTGCTTCACCGTCGACATACGAAGATACCTCCAGATTATCCCGCATCCAATATTGAGTTCCGATCTTCACTAACGGATAATTATGAATGATTCCTCCACGTACATCACGAGCGATATCTTCCAATGCCAAAACAGATAGTATGTCATCTGCCGTTGTAACGGATAAAGAAACGGTTCCGTCTGCCATCACATATACATTATTACGAATCGGCAAAGTTCCGTCAACATAGACCAACGAGTGATCTTCCATATTCCATGATACACTTCCTCCATTCACTTTTCCGGTTTTTCCTAGCAACTGTGCCACAACGCCTTGAGATAAGTCCACACTACCATTTTCTCCCATCGGATAGGCAACGATTGCCTGCGAAGAAAATTCCGGAGTAACAAGATACTCCTTACATATTTCGGCTACTTGCTTTCCCGAATGTAACACTTTATACACATTCGACTTTTGAAAAGTCAACTTCGAAACATCTATGTATTTATGAAGCGTGACCGATTCAGTATGATCTATTTCGGTTCCATCCCAATCTCCGATTTCCCCATTCACTTTGCTCATTAATACATCTTCGGCTGATACAAACTTTATTTCCAATTCGCGCTGCTTTCCACTTTTTAATTGTAGAGTAGATGGTAATAGACTTGTATATAACTTTCCTGCAGCTTCCAACGTTATGTATTGGTATCCCGGAGTCGCCTCCTGCGGTATCAGAATAAATTCCTTTCCTATCAGTCGACCGTCTTCTATCCCCCATTCTCCTGCAGGAATAATATCCTTCTCTTCGGAATAACCAGAGAAAGTTTTTTTCTGAAAATCATAACTTGTTTTAGTATAAAAGCCACTCACCGAAAGTGTAGGCTTAATGGATAACATATCTTCCAAATTCTCTTCCTCTCCAGGAACAAGAACAATTTTCAGACGAAAAAACTGATGATTATAGGTTAGAGTGACCGCCTCCTTACTGGCTGATACATCTTCTTTAGAAGCAATCAGGAAATCAGAATGTGAATAATCATCAGGAATATTTTGAGTCGTTGAAACCGCTACCTGCATGATACTCTCCCCTATCCCCACTCCACTCTTTTGGTAAGGATAATAACTGATTAAATCCAATGTAACTCCATCATCCGGATAGTATACCGACTCGTTAGATTCAAACTCACCATTAGATGAACGTATGAAATGAAGATTATCCACATAACGTTCTTCTTGCATTGTAGTAGTTCCGGCAAGAGCGAACAGACCGACTTCATCCCCTTCGGCAAAGTTATTATTTGCCATACGGGTATCAACCGACTCACGAATATCAGCGATAAACTTCAATGGAATATCTCCATCATTAACAATATCCCCCTCTTCCTCCGAAATATGGTTCACACAAGCACCAAGCAAGATAGAACAAAAAACAAGTAAACCCACGCCCCTTTGTAGGTTATAAAATAGTTTCATCACATTTATTTTTTAATTTCCCAATAGAAACTTTTGATTGAACAGAAAGAATGGCATAAGAGGAAGTATTCGCTTTCAGTTATGGGATACTGAACAACACGTCTGTTGTACTGTGGAATCATCAATTTCAAGATATCATTTTGATGTCTTGAAAACAAAAGTATATAATTATATTAAACCGAAGTATAGTTTCTATAGGAAAATTTTACATTTCAAATTAAAACACAAATAACCAATAAGTTATAAATAACCAGTCAGAGATCAAGGATTAAGCTCTCACATTATTATATTAAGAGCCTACCAATTTCAGAAAGAGTACCCCACTTCTATTCCGGCAATGTGTCTGCCTTGTGAAGATGCATATTGATAACAATAGAATGCATCCAACGACCAACGCTTGGCTAAAGCTATTTCCACTCCGGGACGATAGCGCATACGATCGGCTCTCCAAAAAGAAGCATCATCCAGACTCTGATAGATTTCAACAGAGAAATAGGGGGAAACAATTCCTTTTGTAGGAGCATAAGACAATTTCAAGCGGGAACGCAAACGAGTTTCAGAATTTCCACGATCAAAAGTCTGCTGAAATCTTTCCCTTACAGCTACTTTCAGCCATTGATAGCGAAAACTGGCAGTGGTAGTTATATAATAACGATGTCTGAACTTCCAATCCGAATCACCCAGATTCAGAAGATGGGTTTCATAGCCAACACCCAGATTCAGAAACGAATAAGGCCGGTAACTTCCACCAACAATAAGCCCCCAACGATCCAACTTTCTCACATCATCTTTCATGCGCAATTCCAAATCACCTGAAACTGAAAACCGGGAATCTATCTTATGATTTACCTTGAATTTAGTCCATGTATTGAAATCGTCACTTTGTGCCCATGCAGAAAATGATATTCCAAACAACAGCACAAATAATAGCCAAGTCTTAGTATTTAATATTATTCTACTCATTGATTTTCGGGTTAAAGTAGCAAAGATAGTAAATTATTCTACGCAAAGAAAAATCATGATACTGAAAAGATTCTGAAAAGATTATATTCGTATTCTGTCTAAATTCTCATTTGCATATTGTATCTTTGCGTAAGAAACTCTAAAATCATCGGATATGGACAACTTGATGCGTAAACTTCCTATTGGAATACAGACATTCGAAGGGATACGGAAGGATAATTATCTTTATGTGGATAAAACAGCACTTGTATGGCGTATGGCTAACCTAGGAAAGCCATATTTTCTAAGCAGGCCACGTCGCTTTGGTAAAAGCTTATTAATTTCTACATTCGATGCTTATTTTCAAGGAAAAAAAGAACTATTCAATGGTTTGGCTATTGAACAACTGGAGACGAAATGGGAACAGCATCCGGTTTTACATCTTGATCTGAATGCCAAAAAATATGAAACGGCAGCAGATTTAATTGCAATGCTAAACCAATATTTAGAAAAATGGGAAGCTATTTATGGTGATGAGAAAAAAGACCGTAGCCCTGAGGAGCGCTTTAGTTATGTAATCGAACAAGCTTCCTTGAAAACAGGAAAAGGTGTCGTCGTATTGGTAGACGAATATGACAAACCTCTTTTGCAGGCTATTACCCGTCCGAAATTGTTCGAAGAATATCGTCAGACATTGAAAGCCTTTTATGGAGTATTGAAAAGTGCTGACGCATATCTCCGTTTTGTTTTCCTGACCGGAGTTACGAAGTTCTCACAAGTCAGCGTATTCAGTGACTTGAATCAGTTGAATGACATTAGTCTGGACTATTCTTACGCCACGCTTTGCGGTATCACCCGCGAAGAACTAAAAAGTACTTTCAAGCCCGAAATTGAAACTTTCGGCCGCAAAAACAATCAGACACCGGAAGAGGTGGTCACTGCAATGGAACGCAATTATGACGGTTATCATTTTCATCCGAATGGCGAAGGAGTATTTAACCCGTTTAGTGTATTGAATGCTTTCAGCAAATTGGAGTTGGGTAGCTATTGGTTCCAGACTGGCACACCGACATTCTTGGTTGAATTATTGCAAAAAAGTGAGTATGATCTCCGTACTTTATTAAATGGTATAGAAGCACCCGCCTCTTCTTTTGCAGAATATAGAATGGATGCTAATAATCCCGTACCGCTGATTTATCAAAGTGGATATCTGACTATTAAGGATTACGACAGAGAGTTTCAGAACTATCTACTTGATTTTCCGAATGATGAAGTGCGCTATGGATTCATTAATTTCCTTGTTCCGTTTTACACTCCAATGAAGAACAACGATCAGGGATTTTATATCGGAAAATTCATTCAGGAATTACGCACAGGTAATTATGAATCTTTCCTCACTCGTCTGGAGGCTTTCTTTGCCGATATTCCGTATGAATTGAATGACCAGACTGAACGTCATTATCAGGTTATCTTCTATCTCGTATTCAAACTGATGGGACAATTCACGGAAGCAGAAGTACGCAGCGCCCGTGGACGTGCCGATGCTGTAGTTAAAACACCGAAATATGTCTATGTGTTTGAGTTCAAATTAAATGGAACCGCAGAAGAAGCAATGAAACAGATTGATGAGAAAGGATATCTGATTCCTTATCAGAAAGACCACCGGGAAATAGTGAAAATTGGTGTGGAATTTAGTGCGGAAACCCGTAATATCAATCGTTGGCTGGCAGAAACGACATAAATATGATAAAAACATTTCGGGAAGAATCGTAGCTACAAACTTCCCGAAATAAAAACCGATACCATTGAAAATAAACATTTGTCATCCTCTTTTGGAAACAAGTTTTTTCAATCTAACCTAATATACCTGATATATCTAACATACCTGAAACTAATCAGCCTCTTTTGATTTTGCATTCCAAACCAATAATGCAAAGAGTACTGACAGCAGAGCTGCACCAATCCAGAACCAATTGATGTATGTGAAATCATAAACATCGACTCCGTTCTGAACCGTCTTCTGCCCATCTATCAGAATACCACTCATTACGTCCTGTAATCCGGCTCCAATATAACTGGCAATACCAACCACCCCCAAAGCAGCACCCGACGCATTGCGGGGAGCAATATCCACTGCCATCAAGCCACCTAGAAAACAGATCAAAACTCCGATACCCAACCCAAAAAGAACCATGGCAAGTACATCTATCCAGAAGTGTACACCCGGCACCAATAGGAACAGGCAAAGCGCAAAAACATTCATCAATCCGAATATCAGTGCGGGCACATTACGACGACCGCCAAACAGCTTATCAGAAATCACTCCCGAAAACATGGTACCGATAATTCCACAGACCGGACAGATAGAAATAATAAAACTGGCATCCAAGGTGGAATATCCTTTTTGCGCTTCCAGATAAAAAACGCCCCAACTATTGATGGCATAACGGCTAATATACATAAAAGCACTCGAAAGAGCCAGTATCCAGATAGCAGGCATCAACAAGACCTGCCGCTGCGCCTTATTGAAATCAGCCGCTTCCGTAACGCTCATCTCCTTTTTCTCCTTGGGAATATTCACTGGCAGAAAGCCCTGACTTTCAGGAGTGTCATGAAAGAACTTCCAGACGATCAATGTACCAATCAACCCCACGATACCTGCCCCAAAGAAACCGTAACGCCAGCCCAGCACACTGACGATGGAGGCAATAATCAGAAAGGTCAACGCTTCACCGATGTTGTGGCTGGCAGACCAGAAGCCATAATAGGAACCCCGTTCCTTATCCGAGAACCAACGGGAAAGTCCCACTACACAAGAGGCGGCTCCCATAGACTGGAACCATCCGCTAATTCCCCAAAGTATAGCGAACAGAAGGAACGAATGGGTAAAACCTAAACAAAGGTTGACCAAAGCCGTGACCAGTAAACCGGTAGTCATAAAGCGATTGATATTGCTACGGTCGGCAAGGAAACCATTCGTGAATTTCCCAATGGCATAAGTAAAGAACAATACCGAACCGATAATTCCCAGTTCCGTTTCGGAAAAGATCCCTTCATCTACTATGGGCTTCTTCACGACATTCAGACTAAGGCGGCAAACATAGTACATACCGTAACCGAAAGTGGCTGAAAGGAAAGTAGACCATTTCAGGTATTTCAGACGACGGGCCTCGGAATGAAGATGCTGTGAGTCGGATGAAGACAAAGCTTCCCCGTTACAAGGTCTCGGTGAAGAGACCTTGTAAAAGTTTATAAGTTGTTTCAACATGAGAAAGTCTATTTAGTCGTGAAGCTTCTTTTTGCGCAGATACTCCAATAAGAGGGCAGGACGGTCAGTTTGAATTAATTTGGCTCCCTGATTAATGATCCATCCCCAGCTTTCATCCGGTTGATGAAGTTCTACTGCACGGTCGTCATCATGACCACCGCATAATTCAGGCCAAAGAGAATTTATGAACAATTTAGAACCTGTATCACGCACTTTTTTTATCAGATTAAGCACCTCCGGACTATCATTATCAAACACTAACTCATAAGCAGCAGGCTTCATGTGAGTCTGATAACTGTCAATAATAGCTTCGGCTCCTTTTTTATGCAACTGTACTATAGGCATAAAAATCACTTTGTCCAATACAGCACCGTTTTCGGCTTTCACCTGTTCATAAGGAAGACCGGCTTTGATAACACATTGGTCAACCGTTCCCGTCTTTTCGAGTATGATATAAGCTTCCTGAAAATAGTCATACCCCTTATCAATATTTACCATAATCTTACCTTTGCAGAGCAACATCACTTCTTCCAATGTAGGAATCTGATGTCTTGTCTTACAAGCCACTCCATTTTTAAGACGCATTGCTTTCAATTCAGCCAATGTATAATCTTCCACCAGTCCTTTTCCGGACATGGTACGATTGATCGTTTTATCATGCATCACTACTAAATGTCCGTCTTTGGTTCTTTTCAAATCGATCTCCACCATATCGACACCCATATCAATGCAATTCTGTATACCTTGCAATGAGTTTTCCGGGGCATTACGCCAGTCAGCCCGGTGGGATACAACCAATATTTTATCCGGATGATTTCCCAGCAGATTTTCTCTGATTTCAGCTATTCTATTTTGGGCAACAGCCAGTTGCACCAAACACAGAAGAAGTATGAAGTTACATATCCGTTTCATAAGTTCAAACATTAAGTATTTTAATTCAGTTTATTGTTTTTCCAGACCAGTTTTTCTCCCCACATTGGTACATAAGTCTGTTCACAGTTAATCTTCGAAGCCCGTTCGAGTGCCATATCCAATGACCATCTCGATTCATCAACACCTGCATGAGCCAGTTCCAAGATATGTGATAACAAGACATAATCCGGTTCCACCTGTCCCGCACCTGAACCCAGAATATTATTTTCGGTCAGAGCATTGGGAGCATAACGCGGTATCAAGACATTCACATGAGAAGCCAAATTCGTATATTGTTCCGGTTTATAGTTGGAGTCTCCTACATGCATAAAGACGAAGTTACCAGTATCTTCCCCGCAATCAATCGAAAATACAGTCACAAAATTAGATAAGCCGGAATTGTTGTGATCGGTGATACAAGTTTTAATCTTGAATTTTCCAATTTCATAATCTTTATCCCCCTTTGCAGTATAAGGATATGTCGTGTCTTTCAGATAGTTGGACAACACCGGTTTACCTAAATCAAACATAGCCTGGATAAGATCATTATTATAATGATCGGAGTGTTTGTGGGTAACACAGAGAAAATCAATATAAGGTGCCAGTTCTTTCGCCCAACGATGAGAAATGTCAATAGCAAAACATCCTGACGGAGTTTTTACCACATATCCCATATTATAGAGTAACCAGATCGCTGCCGTACCATTTTCTACTTTTGAGTTTTTAATTCCATCCATCACACGATCAAATGCACTCCGATAAAAATAGATAATCGGATCACACTTTTCCATACTCGTACTCGCCTGATCGAAGCCATTCAGATAACTGACGAAATAATCATCTTTACATTGATCCGCATATCCCTGAATCTTGGTCAAAGTAGTGGTACGTCCGGCATTGACAATCAAAGGAGAAGAACTCCACAACTGTTCCGCAGTGGCATCTACTTCCTCTGCCAATTGCGTAAGAATTCCTTCATGACCTGTTTCGGTACTGTTGCTGTCATCATCACAAGCAACAAAACCTATTGCCAAAAGGCAAAACAGTAAATATTGTATTTTTCTTATTATATCCATCTTATTTCTGATTTTTATAGTCATTAATTATTTTATTGAAAGTCTCAACCACCCGTTCCGGTGTCGGACGCGTGTTGCCGTTTTCATGGTCTTTGGTAGCTTCATACATGAAAACTCCTTCATAGCCGATTCTTTCGAGTGCATGCATTAACTTTCCCCATTGAATGTCACCTTGTGTAGGAAGCCAGTGACACTCGTTGACAAAGTCAAAGTCCGAGGCATGTATAGTACCTATACGTTCACCAACGGTTTCTACAAAATGCTCTGTCGTCCCCTTAGTATAATGATTGGTATCAAAACAAACCTTCACACCCGGAATATCTTTGATTATCTCCAAAAGCTCTTCTGGAGTATTACCCAGACAAGTTCTCGGCAGATTTTCGATGCACAACTGTGCTCCTATTTGATCCGCATATTTTTTCAGATAAGCGATAGACCGGGAAGCATTAGCTATTCTTTGTGCCCGAATACTGTCAGCGATAGGTTCGGAACTAGGATGCAACACTAAACACTTCGGCTGAAATTGAGCGCACTGTCCAATCATCTCCGCCATAAAATCTACATTTTCTTTCCTTTTCTTTTCATCCAGCACCGATATGTCCAACGTGCGTGAGAAAGGAAGATGTATAGACCAGACCTTGATACCGGCACTATCAATTTTTGCTTTCATATCCCGGATACGAGGGATGACTTCACCTGCCGGAACTCCTCTATAACACTGGTTAAATGCTACTTCCACATACTCCACCCCCACAGACCGGGCTTGAGAAAAGTCTGTGGAAGCAGGTACTTTCCACAAAGCTGTAGTCGTACCTACTTTATATTTCTGTGCATATAACCCCATTGTCATCGCCATAAATAAGATAAAAACAGAAACTCTCATTATCGCTTACTTTTGACGGTTTGTACCTTGAATATCACCACCACGAATACTCCATGAGTCTGTTGCTAATGTCTTATTGACAGCAAAAGCCTTTACTGAACCGATATTATTAGATCCGATTGTTCCGCAATAAAGCCGTTTGTCCGGACCGATGGTAACAGCTGCCATGACCTGTTGCCCCACAGTCTCTTCAAAAACAATGTTGCCATTAGTAATATCGAGTCCCAGCACTTTGTTATTCGATTGGGTACCTACATAAAGAATACCATCCGTACTCAAAGCACCTCCACTGTAATTCAAATTATTACCCACATTTTTCTCCCAGATTTTAGATCCGGCGGCATTTACTGCATGAACAGTCTGCGATCCTTTTTCCGTAAAATAGACATTGCCATTTTTATCAGCAATCGGGAAATAAGCATCCCCTTTCGTAGTCGGATACGTCCATTTCTTTGTCCCGTTTGTCATATCAACAGCAACAAGTCCGCCCCCTTTCAAAGTCGCATAAAGCACCTGCTCCTTCAAAGCAAACGTAGCCTGTTCCGTCACATTTACTTCTTCCAATTTCCATATCTGATCCTTATTCGGTTTAAAAGCATAAATAGCAGCACTTGTACCTGCATAAACATTTCCGGCTTTATCGATAGCCACAGCACTACCAGTTGCTCCGTCAAGTGATTGTTGCCATTTAATAGCACCACTGGATGCATCCAACGCATACAGCGTACTCTTATTGGTGAGACAGTAAAGAATACCATCAACCGACAATGCAGGAAAAGCTCCTATCGCAGCATCCAATTTTACTGCCCACTTTTGAGTTCCATTCGGATTAATAGCATATACATTATTAATAGCGGCATTTCTTACACACTGATAGATTGTACCATCAGGAGCCACCAACGCACCTCCACCATAGGTTATCTGACTGATAGCAAACACCCACTTGAATTCACCGCTCACTACGTCAATAGCAAACAAATGACCTGCAGGAGTAGATGTCGGGATATACATTGTTTTTCCATCTGGAGAGAACACCGGATTGGAGGTCTTTACATATCCGGTAAGTCCACCGAAGTTCAAATCGACAGAATTCCATTTATAATTGCCGACCGTGACAGTCAGACTGCCCGACTCGGTGGTATTATTAACATAAGTCACCGTTACGGCCACTGTATAAGTACCGGTAGTAGCAAAAGCATGTACCGGATTGTTTTCTCCTGATGTCGTACCATCACCAAAATCCCAACTTACCGATTTCACTTCACCAGTCATGAAATACATATCGTTATAAGCAAAGGTAGAAGGTTCCCACACAACCAGTTCCGTACTAGCAAGAATAGGATAGATCAACCCAGGAGTAGCAGAAGTTTCCACCGCAATAGAATTGCCTGTAGGATAAACACAGACTACATTGAATGTATATTCCTGATCGTTAGTCAAACCATCAACGATGTATTCCTCCAATGAAGTATCATCCAGATTGATAATCTGATTACCGGGATTCACGCTAACCTGATAGCGAGTGAAACGTTCACTTGCAGGTTTCGTCCATCTCAAACGCACTCTTTCATTGCCGGCTGCTGCCGTCAGATCAGAAATCGGATATCTTGCATTCTTCGGTGTACAGGCAGCAGTAGTTTTACTGGCCAATCCTCCTGCATAACGAGGTTGCACAGAAAAAGTGTAAGCAACATCATTCACCAGATTATTGATAGTGGCAGTCATTGTTTTTGCATCCACAGTCATCTCGCCTCCTTCCGCTTCTGATGATCCGGAAGTCCAAAGAATCAAATATTCATTCGGACGGGCATTCTCGTATGCTTCCCAGGAAAGAGTCACATTCATATCTCCGGCTGTTGCCGTTAGTGACTTCAGTTCATATAAATCGAAACTTGCCTTTGGCAGATCTTCTTCACAAGCAGTAAAGACTACCGTGAAAATAAACAACAAGCTATATAGTATTTTTTTCATCGTTTGATTTCTTTTAGTTTAATCCTATTAATATCCCGTATTCTGCCACAACAGTTCTGTGTTGTTTATTCTTTCCAACTCCGTTTTTGGAATAGGATACAGGAATTGGTAGTCCTGAATAATATGTCCTTCTGCTTTCATAGCCTCCTTAGCACCTCCCATACGTACCAAATCGAACCAACGCTGTCCCTCATAAGGAAACTCCTGTTGACGTTCCAACATAATCGCTTTACGGAAACTATCCTGATCGGGAAGCTCTGTTATCTGAAGCGGAGACAATCCGGCACGGGTATGTACGGCATTCAAAGCAACCATAGCTTCTGGATTCTGCAAATTACTATAACTGATTTCATTCAAAGCTTCGGCGTACATCAACAACACATCGGCATAACGGAGAATAATCTGGTCATTACCGACCGTATTATAGGTCGCACTTTTGACATCTTTAAATTTATTCATCACGCATACTTTATCTTCCACCTTTACATAGGTAATCAGATCTTTGCGCTTATCTCCCTCTTTGTAGCACTCTTTCAGAGACTTTGTCTGATTGGTATCATCAGTCAGGTTAATAATAGAGAACCAATATCCATGTCCTTCTCCTTCGACATCTTTATTAAAGCGAACAGCAAAAATAATCTCATCATTCATTTTATTGTTCACGTCAAACACCTGTTCGGGGGTAGTCATTAAAGAATACCGACCCACTAGTTGGGATAGCACATTGCGGGCTTCCGTCCATTTATGGAAAGTCAGGTAAATCTTGCCGAGCAATGCCATTGCAGCACCGGAAGTCACACGTCCCATATCAGCACTTGTATAAGAAGACGGCAACATATTTTCATTAATAACCTGATTCAAATCACCGACAAGAAAATCATAAACCTGTTGATCGGAACTGCGCCCGATTTTAAGAGCTTCAGCCACTGTCACCACCTTATTAGTCATCGGTATCCCTCCCCACAAACGATACATATTAAAATAAGTAAGGGCACGGATGAAAAGAGCTTCGCCTTTATATTGTTTTTTCAGAGTCGCATCGAAGTTGGCCTCATCAATTCTATCTAATACAAGATTGCAACGATAGACTCCATTATTAAAGTTCGCCCAAGCATCTTCCAGAATTCCGTTAGAGGCTTTATCTGCAAACTGATCGATATCATAACGGTCTTGAGTTCCGGCGGTGGGTGCACTCAATGTCAGATTATCACTCCGATATTCGCAACACTCTGTAAAATAGGAAACTTGTGTCTGCAATTTGGAGTAACATCCTATCACGGCTACATTAAAATCTTCCGCTGTCTTATATACCTTGTCGGTAGGCACACTGCTACTCGGTTCCAAATCGAAGAAACTATCTGTACAAGCAACTGATAACAAGGCAGTTGATAGGAGTAGTATTAGTTTATATTTTTTCATATAACGTGTATTTTAAAGGATGATTAAAGTGTTATGTTCAGCCCAAACAAGAATGTTTTAGCCAATGGATAAGTTCCATAATCCTCACCCGGTGAAAGAGAATTACTCGGACGTGCATTTACTTCCGGATTATATCCGCTATAGCCAGTCGAAGTCCACAAGTTTTGTCCTGAAACGTAAACTCTCAATTTTTCCACGAAAAAGCGTTGAGTCAGGTTCTTCGGCAAGGTATATCCTAGCGTCACATTCTGCAATCGCAGATAAGAACCATCTTCCAGATGCCAAGTTGAAGTACGGCCATTATACCCCTTTGACTTACGATTGGCGCGGTTCACCTGACCGTTTCCCGGATCTTCCGGACTTTTCCAACGGTTCAAGGCTATAGTGGTGCCATTGGTATTACCTTCCAGATTATCAATGTAACGACGATTCAGATTCAGAATCTCATTACCATATACTCCTTGAAAATTAAAATCAAGGTCAAATTCCTTAAACCAGACTTTACCACCAAACCCATAAGTAAAATCGGGCATATAGTTACCTACGATCGTACGGTCTTTATCCAAGTCCATCACTCCATCCCCGTCGACATCCACAAAGCGGAAATCTCCCGGCTGGGTATTGCTGAAATGAGGATACTTCTTTAATTCTTCTTCATTGGAGAAAATTCCATCCTGCACCAACAGATAATAACATCCGATAGGTTCACCGACTTTCGTTATGTAATAAGCATGATCTACGCTACCGGTAGATATGATAGGAGCATTACCCGGACCGAGTGCCTTCACTTCGTTCGTATTAGTGGCATAATTGGCATTGAATGAATAACCGAAATCTTTAGTTATATTCTTCTGCGAGGTCAAGGCAACTTCCCATCCCCTATTATTCACTTTACCGATATTCATCAATGCAGTGCTATATCCGGTCAGGTGAGGAACCGGTACATTCAATAACATATTAGAGGTATTGGTATTATAATAATCCACAGTCAGTCCCAGCAATCCTTTGAACATCTGTAAATCGATGCCCACATTCACCATCGCATTCTTTTCCCAACTCAAATCTTCATTCTTTATGGTACTTGGCTTGTAACCATTCACTAATTGTCCGTTTCCTGTACCAAGCACATAATTATCCAAAGCCATCAGAGACAAATGATCATAATTGCCAATCTGGAAGTTACCGGTCACTCCATAACTCGCTCTTAACTTCAAATCATCAACAAACGACAGACTTTTAGCCTTCGTAAAGAAGTCTTCTCCGCTTATTCTCCACGCCAAAGAAGCTGAAGGAAAATATCCCCACCGATTGTTCTTTCCAAAACGGGAAGAACCGTCTGCACGAATAGCTGCCGAAGCCATATATTTACCTTTATAGCTGTACTGCATACGTGCCAGATAAGAAGCAATCGTCCATTGGGTTTTATCAGATGCACCTTTCGTCACCGTACCTCCGGAAATTGTTTGTATATAGTCGTTCGGGAAATCGGTCGCCGTCACATTATCTCCTTTATATGTCTCTTTTTGAGCCGATTGCACTAAGACCACATTGATAGAATGAGCATCTTTAATCGTTGTGTTATAATTGATTTTATTCTCCACCAACCAGTTGAAATAAAAACCTGATGAACTGTAGGCTGTCGGATTTGACTTTACATCATAATACTTCTGTCCCAATAAAGGAAGTTCCGAAGAACGATATTGGTCATTATGCGAACCGTAATAATCACCACCAAAAGAAATGTTATAGGTAAGCCCTTTATACAATTCCAATTCAGCAAAAACTTTTCCGACAATCGCCATACGGTCTACGACATCCGATTGTAAGTTTGCCATAGCTACCGGGTTCAATACGGCATTATGCTGATAATCATTTCCAATTCTCCAATAGCCGTTTCCCTGATAATTATAGCTGCCATCCGCATTATACACCGGCCATACCGGAGGCATCATCAATGCCGATTGCACAATACCATTAGATCCGGAAGCATCTACCCGATTGGAAGTAGAATAGGAAGGCGAGAAATTCAGACCGAATTTCAGTCTTTTATATTTCCCGTCCAAATTCATACGCATACTATATTTCTTAAAGTCGGAATTAATTATAATACCCTCTTTATCATAATAGTTGGCAGAAATGAAATAGCCGACTGTTTTTCCTCTGCCGGAAATAGAAACATTGTGGCTGGTAGTAGCAGCAGTACGAAAAATAGCATCTTGCCAATCCGTATCCGTCAACCCCTTATCACCATTCAGATAGGGAAAGAGTTCGGTAGGAATACGTTCCCATGAGTTCGGGCGCATTCCGTTCGGGTCATCCGGTGACCCTCCGGGATTAGCATCCAGATAAGCGTTGTCATGACCATCCTTTGCAAATTCGGCAAACTGATATGCATTCATCATTGAAAGTTTCTTCGAAACACTCTGGATGCCATAATATCCATCATACTGCACTTTCATCTTTTCCGACTGTCCCTGCTTGGTCGTGATAATAATGACACCGTTGGAACCGCGACTACCATAAATAGCTGCCGACGAAGCATCTTTCAAAACTTCCACAGATTCGACATCATTATTATTCAGATTGGCAAATCCACGTTCTACCGGCACGCCATCAATAATATAAAGAGGATCACTACCGGCATTAACCGTACTGATACCACGAACACGGATACTTACACTTCCCTCCGGATCACCACTTGGCTGTGTAACCTGTACCCCCGGCATCTTACCCGCCAACGCCTGACGAAAGTCTGAAGCAGAAACGTCCGCAATTTGTTCAGCTTTCACGGAAGAAATAGAAGTAGAGACGTCTCTTTTCCTCTGAACTCCATATCCCACCACTACTACCTCATCAATCATCTTACTATCTTCTACCAACGTGATTTTCGCCGTATTTTTATCCTTTGCAGAGATATTTACCGTTTTATATCCAATATAAGAGATGGTCAATGTTGCAGACTCCGGTACATTCATGATTGAGTAACGTCCGTCGATATCGGTAATCGTACCACTACCCTCTCCCTTAATCTGCACACTGGCACCAATCACCGGTTCTCCTTTATCATCTGCAACAATACCTTGTATAGTACGTGTACGTTGAACAGTTTCTTCTTTCTTAAGCGGCTGTTTGCTAACAGCAATTGTATGATCGGTCCTATTAAAATAAAGCTTGGCCTGGGAAGTAATTTCTCCCAGAATCTGTTTTAATGAAGCATTTTTAATGTCGAAAGAAATTCTCGGAGCCTTGTTCACCGTCTCCTGATCATAGAGAAACTTAAAATTAGTCTGTTTGCTGATTTTATTGAAAACACTCTCTACCGGCTCGTTTTGCACACGAAGCGTAATATCATGCTCTTTCAATGTCTGAGCAGCAGCCGGAGCTATTAAAATGAAGGTGAATAGTAAAAAAGCTAAAAACGAACAGCTATTTTTACTTATCCCTTTACAAATAAGAAGATTATTCATAAATTTGTGCGTTTTAGTAATTGACTAAAGTTATTAAAAACAAGCAATGCGCGATACGTTATTCATTTGGGTCGAAGCTTATGAATATCCGTCCGGATTGCGGATAGAGGCATTCCTTTGGAGTGCTTCTATCATTTTGGGGAGGTTCATGAAGGAGCTGTTTTCATCTATTATTTTTTAAAAGGTTAAACATTATCTATTATTCATCTCATTCTTTATAAAGAAGCACATGGATGCCCTCTTTCTTATATTTGATATCACCGCTGATAAATTCAATGGATTTAAGTACCGCTTCCAAACTCTTGTTATCATGTTCGCCGGTAATCAAGTTGTTGAAATCCTGACCGGAAGCAAAAGTAATCCGGCAATTATATACCCGTTCCAGTTCCTTTGCCACATCGCGGATAGGTGTACTGTAAAAACGTAACCCGCCTTTCATCCAGACAGCCACTCCCCTATCCTCCGTTTTCTTACTATATTCTCCGGAAACAGTATTGATAAGCACCTGTTCTTTAGCAGTCAGCCTCATCATCGCTTCCGGTAAATCAACCTGTACCTTACCACTCTCCACACTCACAGACACTATTTCATCTGTTGAATAGGATTTTACATCAAACCGGGTACCTAACACCTGAACATCCAGTTGCTTCGTCCTCACAATAAATGGCATCTTTTCATTGCGGGCAACACGGAAATATCCCTCACCTTCAAGTTCCACTTCACGGAGATCTCCAACAAAACGATCCGGATAACGCACTTGCGAACAAGAGTTCAGAACCAAAAGAGTTCCGTCCGGCAAAGTCACTTGTCTTTTCTCACCAAAGGAAGTGGTGATTTCAGCCAGTGTGACCTGTTGTGCATTCATATACCGGAAAAAGTTGACACTCCCTATGATAATGGCTATTACAGCCGCTGTACTGACTGCCACCACAGAAGCCCGGCGGAACCATGTACGTTTTTTGTGTTCAATACGCTTCAGCAATTGGCGTGCTTCTCTCTTATATTTCTCCCGCTCCAAATCATTACCAGGTTGCAGATTCCCGGATTCTTCCCAAACCTCTGCTGCCAGTTCGTCCAATATATCTTGGTTTTCTGAATCCTTATCCTTAATACTTTGCAATAACTGTGAAGCATCTTCCCGGGTATAAAGATCATCCAAGTAGCGATGCAATTTATCTTTTTCTGTCTTAGTATCTTTCATCATATATTCAAAATAAGGATATTAATTTCCTTCCCTTTGTATAAGTAATACACAAAAGTAAGAAAGAGCTAGGGTATGATTAACATTTATTATAAATTCAAGCACAATAGAATCAAAAGTACATCGGCTGATGTACTTGAATATTTAGTCAAATAGGAACGAATCACTTTTAGAGAAAGAGAAATATGTTCTTGCACCGTATGAACAGAAACACCCAATGCTTCGGCTATTTCTTTATGAGACATCTGAAGTTCACGGCTCATTTTGAATACCTCACGCTGGCGGGGCGTTAATTGCTCCAACGCACGGGCAATAATCTCTTTCAAATCATTGAGCAGAACATGATTATTCGTTTCGTTCGTTGAATCAATCGCTTGAGAAAGAATCTGTTCTTTCAGCTGATCTTCATTAGCCATGTCCCGCAATTGATTCAAAATACGATTACGCACAATAGTATAAAGATAGGAAGAGAAAGAGGCTTCGGGATTGATGAAACGACGGGTTTGCCAGACTACTGTAAATGCATCCTGGAAAATATCTTCCGCAAATTCACGCGACTTGACGAATTTCAGAGCAAAGTAGAGCAAACGATTCTTATAAGCGGCATAAAGTTCGCAAAAGGCCTCTTCATCTCCGTCTATCAGGCGAAGAACTAATTCCCGATCATCTATAAGAGTGTCTGTTGCGTACATATTTTCTTTATTTTGGGCACAAAGGTATTGTTATGATGTTACAAACGTATGTATTTTTTCTGAAATAAAAAAATAAAAGCGGTCTCACCGTTTCGATGAGACCGCTTTTATTTATCCATTATTCAAGACCAGACATTATCGGAAAAATCGTTATTTCCCTTTCTTATAATTCTCCAATCCGGTCTGTAAGAATTCAATATACTTAGGAATATCTTCGTTATAAGCATACGACTTATTCAACGGTTTACCCTGATTGTCCAGCAATACATAGAAAGGCTGGGCATTAGCTCCGAATTTCACACGTTGCAGATAGCTCCATTTATCGCCTACAGTACGCAAAGTACGTTCTGTACCGTTTTCGATAATCTTCACGGGTTCGGTCAACGGAGTTTTATTATCTACATAAAGTGTAATCAATACGTAGTCGTTATTAATCAAATCACTCACTTTCGGGTCAGTCCATACCGCTGCCTCCATCTTACGGCAGTTTACGCAACCATATCCGGTAAAGTCGAGCATAACCGGTTTTCCATTCAGACGGGCATATTCCATTCCTAAATCATAGTCATCGAATTTCGCGTGTACATCATTCTTATGCAGATTGAAATCTTGCGTCTGCATAGGCGGAGCAAATGCAGATACGGCTTTCAATGGCGCTCCCCACAAACCGGGAACCATATATACGGCAAATGCTAAAGAGATTAACGCCATAAAGAAGCGGGTGACTCCCACCTTATTATCATCGTCATCGTGCGGGAATTTGATCTTGCCCAACAGGTAGAATCCAAGCAAAGCAAAGATGACAATCCATAAAGCCAGGAATGTTTCGCGGTCAAGCAATCTCCAACCATAAGCCAAATCAGCAACAGACAAGAATTTAAGTGCAAATGCCAATTCGAGGAAACCCAGCGTAACCTTGATAACATTCATCCATCCGCCGGACTTCGGCATCGATTTCAGCCAAGACGGGAACAGGGCGAAGAGTGTGAACGGCAACGCCAAAGCAATGGCAAATCCTAACATACCGATTGCCGGAGCAACTACGCTTCCTGTCGTAGATACCTGTACCAGCAGGAACCCGATAATCGGACCTGTACAAGAGAAAGATACCAACGAAAGCGTGAAAGCCATCAGGAAAATACTTAGCAATCCGGTCGTAGATTCAGCCTTGCTATCTACCGCATTTCCCCACTTCGACGGCAGCCTGATTTCAAACGCTCCAAAGAATGAAGCAGCAAAAATCACCAGCATCAGGAAGAAGAGAATGTTGAAAATAGCATTGGTAGATAAAGCGTTTAATGCACTGGCTCCGAAAATCAAAGTAATAGCCAAGCCCAATGCCACATAAATCACTATGATAGATGCACCGTATGTCCACGCATCACGAATTCCTTTCTTTTTGTCTTTACTACGTTTTAAGAAGAAACTGACTGTCATTGGAATAATCGGCCATACACAAGGGGTAAACAATGCCAATAATCCACCCAGAAAACCTGTTATGAATATATATATCCAGGACATGTCTTCCTGGCCATGCTCTTCTCCTAAGGCTTGTAAATCACTGATTACCGGTTTCCAAAGATCACCCGATGCTACAGCAGGCTGAATATCCGTAGCAGCTTCGGTGGTAGTTGCAGGCACCAGTTCCATCATTGCAGAAGAATCTTTCGTAGCAGCAGGAACGGGTTCTTCTTTTTGCTTATCCGCTACCTTTTGCTCCGGTTGCTCTGTTTTCGTTGCAGCAGTATTTCCGGCTTTTGCTACTCCGGAATACTTGAACGGCACTTGAGTAGGAGGCAGACAACTCTCGTCATCACAAGCTCCGTATTCCAGATAACCTTCGATTGCGTAAGCTCCACCCGTAAATTTTACTTTCTGCACAAACTTTGCTGTGTTCTCGAAATAACGTACCTTCATTTCGAACAATTTATCGAAAGTAGATACTTCTTTGCCTACAGGCTTCAGCTTGCCAACAAGCTCGACACCCGACTTATTATCAACATTGAATGTTGCGGAAATAGGACCGCCATCTCCCAGATCGGTAGAATAAACATGCCAACCTTTATCTATGGTAGCTGTAAACACCACCTCTGCCTCCGTATCGGAGAGAGGTGTCAACTCTGTTTTAAACTTTACCGGATCTTTGATCTGCGCTTGCAATGCATATACAGCAAAGCTTAAAAGCAGGAAAGAGATTATTTTTCTCATCTTTATCTTGGGGTTTATAATTCATAGTCCACGCACGCACGGCTTTCCTTCGTTTCAGCCAGAATCTTTCCGGCAGCCACGTGGTCGGGATGTGTTGCGTAGAATTTAACATCTTCTAGTGTATCAAACTCACTGTAAAGCGCAATATTCCATGTTTCACCAGGATTCATATTCAATCCGACCTCTACTTTGCGAATTACAGAAATTTTAGCAGGAAGAGCTTCTATCGCTTCCTTGAATTTAGTCATGACTTCCAGTTTCTCTTCAGCAGGAACTTCGTCTTTTAACTTAAATAATACAATGTGTTTTACCATTACGTTGTTATTTTAATGAATTGTTTCTATATTTGTCTTGTTAATGTGTTTACCACATTAATAGTAATGCAAAAATACTCTATTTGGTTCAAATATACACTTAAAGAGATGTTAATTATAGGAATAGCAGGCGGAACGGGTTCCGGAAAGACCACCGTCGTACGGAAAATTATAGAAAGCCTCCCCGCAGGAGAGGTAGTACTCTTACCACAGGATTCATACTACAAAGACAGTAGTCATGTCCCGGTTGAAGAACGCCAGAATATCAATTTTGACCATCCGGATGCTTTTGAATGGAGTCTGCTTTCCAAGCATGTCATGATGCTGAAAGAAGGAAAGAGTATTGAACAGCCCACTTATTCTTATCTCACATGTACGCGTCAGCCCGAAACGATTCATATCGAACCTCGTGAAGTGGTTATCATTGAAGGAATCCTTGCCTTATGTGATAAAAAGCTGCGCAATATGATGGACCTCAAAATATTTGTTGATGCCGATCCCGACGAACGCCTGATACGTGTCATCCAAAGAGATGTCATTGAGCGCGGACGTACTGCCGAAGCTGTAATGGAACGTTATACACGGGTTTTAAAACCTATGCACCTGCAATTTATCGAACCTTGCAAACGATATGCCGACCTTATTGTACCCGAAGGAGGCAGTAATAAGGTAGCTATTGATATACTGACCATGTACATCAAGAAGCACCTTAAGAATTAAAAATTGAAAATTAAAAATTAAGAAATGAATGTCAAGACACTGAGTATTCCTTTATTTCTTATTCTATTTTGTTGTATGCTCGGATGCCGGAATAAGCATCATAACAAGATGGATGAGACAGCGCATGATCTTCCACAAATAAAAGATAGTGGCGAACTCGTTGTATTGACATTATATAGTTCTACTTCCTATTTCATTTACCGGGGACAAGAAATGGGGTTCCAGTATGAACTTAGTGAACAGTTTGCTAAAAGTCTGGGACTAAAACTTAGGATTGAAGTAGCCAACAGCGTCAACGAAATGATCCAAAAATTATTGGCAGGCGAAGGAGACATGATTGCCTATAATCTGCCAATCACCAAAGAATGGAAAGACAGTCTTCTTTATTGTGGCGAAGATGTAATTACTCACCAGGTAATTGTTCAGCAAGGGAGAGGAAAACAGAAGCCGTTGGAAGATGTAACCGAACTGGTCGGAAAAGATATATACGTAAAACCGGGGAAATATTATGACCGCCTCGTCAATCTGAACAGTGAATTAGGAGGAGGTATCCGGATTCATGAAGTCACCAATGACAGTATCACTATTGAGGACTTGATTACGCAAGTAGCGCAAGGAAAAATTCCGTATACGGTGGCCGACAATGATTTAGCCAAACTTAACAAGACCTACTATCCCAATTTAAATATCGATCTGTCCATCAGTTTCGATCAACGGTCTTCATGGGCGGTACGAAAAGACAGTCCCGAACTGGCAGCCGCCGCTACCCAATGGCATCAGGAAAACATGACTTCTCCTGCTTACACAGCCAGTATGAAACGTTATTTTGAGAATAGTAAAATGATGCCGCACTCTCCTATCCTCTCCTTAAAAGAAGGAAAGATATCCCATTATGACCATTTATTCAAAAAGTATTCCAAAGATATCGGATGGGATTGGCGTATGCTTGCATCATTAGCGTATACAGAATCCAATTTCGATACCACAGCTGTATCTTGGGCAGGCGCCAAAGGACTCATGCAGTTGATGCCTGCCACTGCACGTGCAATGGGAGTACCTCCCGGCAAAGAGCAGAATCCGGAGGAAAGTGTGAAAGCAGCTATCAAATATATTACCGCCACCGACCGGAGTTTCAGCATGATTCCCGACAAACAGGAGCGGCTCAACTTTATCCTGGCATCTTATAATGCCGGTTTGGGACATATATATGATGCAATGGCACTAGCCGAAAAATACGGGAAGAACAAATTAGTATGGAAAGATAATGTAGAAAACTTCATCTTGCTTAAAAGCAATCAAGAATACTTCAACGATCCTGTCTGCAAAAACGGATATTTCCGTGGCATCGAGACTTACAATTTCGTTCGAGATATTATGTCGCGCTACGAATCCTACAAAAAGAAAATAAAAGCTTGAAATAAGTATTAGGTATTAAGTATTAAGCCATGCGGATAAACGTATCAGAAGCTACGGCTAATACTTAATACCTAAACTTAATACTTATTTTACTCATCAGACTGATTACGACAATAGCCAATACAGATAATGGTAAGGCAAATAATATCGGGTCAATCACAGGGAAAGGATAAGTGGTAATCAACACATCCCGTCCGAATAACGCTTTACAGATACCCAATGCTGCAGATTCTTTCTGATGAAGAAACACAAGAGCAAACAGACTGCCGATTGTTCCTACCCAAAGACTTGCCATGACGCCTTGTTTAGTAGCTTTCTTCCAATATAAAGCACAGAAATAAGCCGGAAGAAAAGCGGCTGCACAAATTCCCATAAAGATAGAAGTTCCGCGGGCTATAATATCATGAGGCAACATATAACAAATAATATAGCTGACCAGGATAGAGAACAATACGCCCAGACGGATCACATTGGTAAGTTTATTCCGTGAACGGGGTTTATAAGTTCCGTAAATATCAGAACCTACCGAAGCCCCCATCGTATGGAACTGCGAACTTAGCGTAGACATACTGGCTGAAAGGATGCACAACATAAAGAGTGCGGCAAACCAGTCGGGCATCGCTTTATTAATAAAATATGGAATTATCTTATCAATATCCTGCACAACTTCGGTAGCAACCGCTCCTTCTGTTTTCAGGAAGAAAAGATTACTCAACGCTCCGGCATGATAGATAGCTCCTACTGTTATAATCAGAAAGAAACAACCGATAAATACACCACGGTTCAACTGCTTGCTACTCTCCACGGTCATAAAGCGAACCACCAACTGCGGCTGTGCAAGACAGCCGATTCCTACTCCTAAAATGAGAGAAGTTACCAGCGAATACCATTGTGGAGAACCTGTGATAGGCATTGTAGTCCATCCTTGATGTCCCAGCGCTTTAAACTTTTCCGGAACTAGCGGAGCAATGGCAGTCAATTCTTTATTAGCTTCGGTAAAACCCATGCCGAGCACCTGATATAGAGAGAATAACAGAAACAGCATACAAGCAAACATAATAACGCCCTGCAAAGCATCCGTATACATTACCCCTTTCATTCCCCCCGCTATAACATAAGCAGCAATGACCAATGTAAATATCAACAAAGAGATATTGAAATCAATCTGGAAAATCTGTTCGATGAATACGGCTCCACCTTTCATTACAACCGCTGCATAAAGCGGCATTCCGATGAAAATAACAGCAGCAATAAATACCTGTATATTACGGGAGCGGAAATGACGGCCTAGTAATTGAGGGAAAGTACTCACATTCAGCTTCACCCCCATACGCCGGGTGCGCAAACCGAAAAAGATAAAAGCCATAACCACCCCTACGAACATATTGAGGAAACAGAGCCACTGAATACCCATTCCAAAAGCAGCCGCCACTCCTCCAAAACCTACAATAGCAGATGCGGAAATAAACGTAGCACCATAAGAAAGTGCCATTACGATAGGATTCATCTGACGTCCGCCTACCAAATAGTCACTGCTATTCGTCGTTTTCTTATATCCCAAAAAGCCGAGGTAGGCCAGTGACAGCAGATAAGCTACCACAATTAGTCCAAGAGTAAATGTATTCATCGGGTTTCGTCTTTTTCGTCGTCCTTATTCCAATATTTCAGCCCAAACCAAGCAGCAAAAATCACACATACCACCGAAAGTAGGTAAGGCAGAATAATAAAAGGGTCGTCTATTCCAAACATTTGCGTATCAGATTTTAATCAATTTGGACGCAAATGTAAGGAAATTATTGAAAAGACAAAACTTTTGTTTACTAATACTGATTATAATGTATCTTTTTCTCGTCAAATTTCTGTTTCGGGTTCTCTTTTGTAGCCGGATAGCCAAAAGGGATGACACAAAGTGGAAGAATATTATCGGGCAGGTTAGTATATTTACGCACTACTTGCATACGGTCTTCGTAAGGATAGGCCGCTGTCCAGACAGCACCCAATCCCAGACTTTCAGCAGCCAGCAAAATATTCTGTGCTGCTGCGGAGCAATCTAAATACCAATATGACGAGCGTACAGAATCTCCACAAACGATGATGGCGTTACGGGCTTGCGTCAGCATTTTGGCATAAGGAAGTGCTGCTGCCATTGAATCCAGTTTGGCACGATCGGATACTACTACGAACTCCCATGGACGGATATCCCTACCCGTAGGAGCAGCCATTCCGGCACGAAGCATCAAGTCGATTTTCTCTTTCTCTACTCCTTTATTCAGATAAGCACGCACACTTTTGCGTTCGAAAATATTATCCAAAACAGCATTTCCGGTTCCGGATGTTCCTTTTTCTTCTTTTGCAGAAGAACAGGAGGTCATAACAGTGATTACTACAATCAGATATAAGAAAGAGAAAATCTTTTTCATTGTGACAATGTTTAAAACAGGTTCAACTTATTTTTCTGTGCTTCTTCCAGCGAAACAGTTTCACGCTTCATCATCCCACTCTTTTCACGAAGTGCTTGATATTCAGCCTCCAATTCATTCACCAGTTCGGCTTTTGCCTGCGGGTTGAGCAATTTGGAAGCAACGCCTGCATTTTGGGAAGCATCTTTCAGGTGTACTACCGGAGCATGATAGACAGGGGCAATCTTTAATGCTGTATGCATCTTCGATGTAGTGGCACCACCAATCAGAAGAGGAATATCCAACCCCGCTTTTTCGAGTTCAGCAGCTACGTGAGCCATTTCTTCCAGAGATGGAGTAATCAGTCCACTCAACCCGATCATATCGACCTTTTCTTCGATAGCCCGCTGGACAATGGTTTCTGCGGGAACCATTACTCCTAAATCCACAATATCATAACCATTGCAGGCCATCACTACAGCTACAATGTTTTTTCCGATATCGTGCACATCTCCTTTCACCGTTGCCAGTAACACTTTACCTGCCGAAGCACTTCCTGCTACTTTTTCCGATTCAATAATCGGCTGCAAGATAGCTACAGCTTTCTTCATGGTACGGGCAGTCTTTACAACTTGGGGAAGAAACATTTTGCCGGCACCAAACAGTTCACCAACATGGTTCATTCCATCCATCAGCGGTCCTTCAATTACATCGACTGCTTTATCGTAAAGAGGCAAAGCTTCTGCCAAGTCCTGTTCCAGAAAATCTCCGATTCCTTTCATCAAGGCATACTTCAAACGTTCCTGAACAGTTCCTTCTCTCCATGCGTCTTGCTTGACAGCCGGCTGTCCGGCAGTTTCGCTCATGTTTGCTTTCAGAGATTCTGCTAGTTCTATCAAACGTTCAGCTGCATCCGGACGACGGTTTAAAACAACATCTTCTATCTTTTCCAAGACATCAGCCGGAATATCAGTGTACAATACGGAAGTTCCCGGATTCACAATCCCCATGTCCATTCCTTGCTGGATGGCATGATAAAGGAACACTGCATGCATGGCCTCACGAATATAATTGTTACCACGGAAAGAGAAAGAAAGGTTGCTGACTCCTCCGCTGATATGTGCACCGGGGAGATTTTTCTTTATCCAAGCGGTAGCTTCAATAAAATCTACAGCATAGTTATTATGTTCTTCAATCCCCGTAGCTACGGCAAGCACATTGGGGTCAAAAATAATATCGTGAGGATTAAAACCGATTTTATCAACCAAAAGACGGTAAGCCCGTTGGCATACTTCGATTTTACGGGCGGCTGTATCTGCCTGTCCTTTCTCGTCGAACGCCATAACTACAGCAGCGGCTCCATATTGCCGGATGATTCGGGCATGTTCAAGGAAAACTTCCTCTCCCTCTTTCAAAGAAATAGAGTTGACGATTGACTTACCCTGAAGACACTTCAGTCCGGCTTCAATAACTTCCCATTTGGAAGAATCGATCATAATCGGAACACGGGCTATTTCGGGTTCGGACATGATAAGATTCAGGAAAGTAGTCATCTCTGTCTTTGCCTCCAACAATCCATCGTCCATATTGACGTCAATCACTAAAGCACCGTCCTCCACTTGTTGGCGGGCGATAGAAAGGGCTTCATCATATTTCTTTTCATTGATGAGACGAAGGAACTTGCGCGAACCGGCTACGTTGCAACGTTCGCCGACATTCACAAAGTTTATTTCCGGCTTCACTTCCAGCAGTTCAAGTCCGGAGAGCCACATACAATCCGGCGCAGAGGCAGGAACGTGTGGTTCAGCTCCTTCTATAAAGGCGGGATATTCAGCAATATAAGCATCTGTCGTACCACAACAGCCACCAATAATATTGACTAATCCTTCTTCAATATATTCTCTCACTTCGTGAGCCATATCCGCAGGTGTCTGGTCATACTTACCCAGACTATTCGGTAATCCGGCATTCGGATAGGCACTAATATAATAAGGTGCACGGGATGCCAGCTGTTCCAGGAATGGTTTTAGCTGCCGGGCACCGAATGAACAGTTCAAACCGACAGAAAAGATATTGGCATGTTGCACAGAAGCCAGAAATGCATCCAATGTTTGTCCGGACAATGTTCGTCCGCCAATATCAGACACTGTTACAGATAACATGATCGGCACTTCCACACCTGTCACTTTCATGGCTTGTTCGGCAGCAAAAATTGCAGCTTTGGCATTTAGGGTATCAAAGATTGTCTCTATCAGAATGGCGTCTACCCCACCTTCGAGCATTGCTTCCATTTGTTGCTGATAGGATGCAGCCAGTTCGTCGTAACTCAAAGCACGATAAGCCGGGTTGTTTACGTCCGGGCTCATTGAGCAGGTTTTGTTGGTAGGTCCTACGGAACCGGCCACAAAACGTGGTTTATCGGGATTCTTGGCTGTATACTCGTCAGCAAGGTCACGTGCTAGTTTTACGGCTGCAAGATTCATCTCGCGCACGTATTCTTCTACGTGATAATCAGCCATAGAAACTGTGGTCGAACTAAATGTATTGGTCTCGATGATATCCGCACCCGCTTCCAGGTATTTACGATGAATATCCTGAATCACGTCGGGACGTGTCAGACACAATAAATCATTATTCCCTTTCAGCTGTCCGGAAATATGCGCAAAGCGTTCACCACGAAAATCTTCTTCCTTGAGATTATATTGTTGAATCATTGTACCCATTGCCCCATCCAGAATAAGGATGCGCTCGGATACGATCTGAGAAATTGTCTTTTTCATTACCCTATCACATTAATACCTAATTACCACTCTGCCAACATCTGCCAGACTTCTCGTAGTCCGGCGTTTTATCTTATAGCGCTTTTTACTTACCGCTTAAACATTCTTGCCATATCTCTACGGTCGTCTTTCTCCTTAATAGATTCCCGTTTATCATACTCTTTCTTACCTTTCGCCAAAGCTATGACCAGTTTCGCCAAACCTTTCTCATTGATAAACAAGCGTACAGGGACAATCGTAAAACCGGGATTTTTCATCTCCCGCTGAAGTTTTTCCAATTCTTTTTTACTAAGCAACAACTTCCTCTCTCTACGTGCCGTATGATTATTGTACGATCCATAGAAATATTCGGCGATGTGCATATTCTTCACCCACAATTCGCCTTTCGTAAAATAGCAAAACGTATCTACCAGACTGGCTTTTCCCAAACGAATGGATTTTATTTCCGTACCGGTCAACACAATACCTGCTGTGTAGGTATCTATCAGCTCGTAATCAAACGTAGCCCGTTTATTCTTTATATTTACAGAAGGTTGTTTCATCTTCACTCATTAATTAAGTATGGCCGTCAGTCTATTAAATACAATCTGTATCACCGCCGGACATAGTATTAACAATACAGACGACAAAAGGGTGTATTTTAATCGTTGTTTTTCTTCTACTCCCATCAATACAGGAACTCCCTCCCATACCACATAGACGATGTAGAACTGCAGCAACCAAGCAATAATTCTAAAATCAGGTAACAGTCCGGTTACTATCTGAAGCAGGAAAGGCACAACTAATGCATATCCTGCAAACTGTTGTGTCAATGGCATATTGCTATGCATACCAAACATTCTTGTTCCCATTTCATTCATGGCATAAGCCGCCAGAAAATAGCCACCGAACAGGGCTACAGCTACAGCACAACAGTTAGTCATAGCTATCTGGAAACTTTGCGGGCCACCCCATCCATTCGTCAATAGTGAACCGACGAACACGGACAGACCGCATAAACCAATCATAGGATAGACAAAAGTCATATAGACTTTTCGCCTATCCTCTTCCATAGAAATTTCCTCCCAGGCCTTGGCCGGAGAGGAAATCAATTTCATTGCGATGTTAAATAGTTCTTTGTAGTTCAATGTTATTCTGTAAATGCGTAATCATATTCAACCGAAGTTTCTCCATTCCCTTCTTTCAATTCATCCTTTGAATTATTGGTTTGAGCAGTCAGTTCCAAATATTTCGGTAATTTACCTGTTTTTTCTTTAAATGCAGCAAGAGCAGCCCTTATTGAATAAGCTCTATAAGCATATGTAAAATTTGAACGAGTTACCGTCTCACCTGCATCCTCAACAACATGGCTGATATACAGTTTTAACTTAGTGTCAGAAGCTGTCATTGCTGTAGGATCATAGGAAAGAACAAATGAATGTTTCTTTACTTCTGAATCTTCAACACTAGAATTTGTAACTTTCACCCAATATGGCATTGTCAAAACAATCGTATTTTTATCATAGTAAACCAAACTTGACTGTTGTTTATCCAATGAATAAAGAGGATTAGTAGGGTCTGCTTTTATTGTAGTCAAACTTTCATTACTTTTAGGGTCAATACAAAGTGGAGTAGATAACAGAGTGACTGATATGCTGTTACTATTTGCTGTTACCTGTGATTGGTCATATTGACAATAAACTAGATACATATTTCCATCCAGAAAGCCCAATTCCGTAGTTGGAACCAACTTCGTAGTTGCATCACCCATTATAAATGATCCATAATTATACTTAACAGGAACAGTCATCGTAACATTGTGGTTATCGTCTCCGTTCATACAAGAAGTTACCGACATACCCATCACCACAGCCATCAAAGCCACCAAGAAAAATTTCATCTGTTTCATAAACATATTTTTTAGATTTTGCAAAGATATAAATTCTAATTCATAATTAATAAATGCAAGGACTTAAAAAATACTGCATCAGATCATTATTTTTATTTTATTCTCCATTTCACTTATCGAAAAAACACAATATAATAATCGGGTATAAAAAGAAATGAGTTCTCCTATATAGACAGAGATAAAGGTCCCCCTAATACATCATGAATTAAAGGCACCTTTATTAATAAGCTAATTCGGTAGAATAAAATTCAGATTCGTAGTTATTTAGGAATAACTTTTATTATTTTCAAAACTTTATTTTCCTGAGTTAAAACAATTTTAGACTCTTGAACTATAGCCCCTTTCCATTTTCCTTTCAAATAAATAGTTTTTCCTGTATTTATGCCATACATTTTGGCAATATAAGTTAAGTCAGCATCGTATTTAGTGGCAACTAATTCAGCTTTAATTGTAGTTCTTGGAGGTACCTCCTGGGTAATAGATTCAGATATCGTATAGGATTTCGTCTCTTTACCTCCTACTGTATAACTCCATGACTTATCCACGCTTGCACCCATGCTAAAATTACCTTCTATAAAACTAGCAATACCTATTTTAGCAGAAGTTGAAGTTGATATATTAACCCTTAATTCTTCAGTATCCGAAAAGCTCGATTCATTTGTTACACTTTCCTGAAAACTTATAACTCTTGTAGCAGGTAAATCGGTGTCATTCACAAAAATCTTATTAGCTATTTGAGTGGGAATAACAGTCAATTGATCATTCGTTGTTAAATCATAAGTAATTTCTTCAATTCGAAATTCATCGACAGGTATTATCTCCCATTTAATGAGGTCCCCTTTATAATTATCATAATCAGCTATAATCTGAGCACTATTTACATTTTTAGGTTGTAAGTATCTATAAATCGGTGGAAAAGGTGGCGGAAAAGAAGTATCACCAATAGTTACAATATTATAAGTAATACCGTCTCCTGAATTAAAAACATTAATATTTGTAGGATTATGCGCAAACCATAATTGAGGCACATAGCTATCCCCTAAAATAGCAATATTAATTTGTCCGCCAGGATAAGAACTATTTCCACCGATAAGAGTCAAGTATGCATGATACAAGTCATTATACTTCAATTTTAAATTCCAACGCTGAAGCAAACTGCCATCATCACTAGGAGCCAAATATATACTCATTCCTTCGGCTTCAGCACTTAAATATTTTCCGGTAGCTACAGACTTTATATTAACAGGTATCCCATCCAACTGATCTATTGCAGCAGGAACATCGCTTGCACTCCTCGTTAAAGGAGATTCATCTTCATTACTTCCAGTCTGAAATTCAAACTTAACATCTTCTTGTTCACATGAAACAAGTGCTAAAGCACATAAAAGTAAAAACATAACTTTTTTCATGACAGTAATATTTTAAAGTAAAACAATAAATAACTTTCTGCCCCCTTAGAGGTCATTACTCACAGACTATAAACTCACCGTACCCTTCATATGTATCTGCAGCAAAACTAATTCGAAACTTTCCACTTTCGTACACATTAATATCATACATTTCCCCTATCTGCGCATTATAAGATTTTAATAAAATAATTTTATTTGTCTCAATATTTTCAATTTGCACAAGCACATCTTTTATCGACTCTTGAAAATTAATTGTTAACACATTCCCATCAATAAAAGCTTGTACAGGAGAGTAAATAGGAGAACGAAAAATAGGAACGCCTGTAGTAGTCTTTATTGTAATTTCTTTCTTTTTCTTCGACTGTTGCATAAAACATTCTGTATTAGCAAAGCTAAAAATAGAACTACATAATAAAGTTAGTAAGACAAGTAATAAAGATATTTTTTTCATTGTTTCATTAAGTTGATTAGACACTCCAAATGTAGGAATATAGTTTACAATAACAAAAATAATTCATAAGAGCTTTTTGTTAAAAAGGAGTCTAGCATACATTCTATAGACATCTAAATATCAACAAATTAAACAAGAAAAACCGAAACATCAACTAGAAACAATTATAATTATTAAGAAAATACATATTAAATAGAGTCTATCAATTCTTCTAAAGAGCAAAATTTTGACATATTAGCAACCTTTTTCACAAGAATAACATTACGTTTTTTATACATAGCATCTAATGTTCGATCAAAAGCCAAAGCCATATCTGCATAACTAATCCCTATTTTAAATAAACAACAAAAACGTATATCACTTTTAGAAAGCAAAGGTATTTGTTTCTTTAACCTTTCTACAAAGCCATTGGACAAGTAATCAATATCCTGCAACAACCAATTCCATTCTTTCTCAGAAAATAAGTCCCTACATTTGCAGTTATCTCGTTTCTTCTGAATCAACTGCAACAACAACTTATAACTTTTAGTATTCGCCAATAAATTCAAAAAGAAATCTTTATTCTCTTTTCTTAAAATATTTATTTGATTCGTCAAATAATATAACCTTGCCTTATCTTCTTCCACAGTACCTACAAATTCCTGAAGAAGATCCAATTCCTGCTCCTTTTTCAGCAACCTTTTCTGCATTACAGACAACGTTTCCAACTGGTGCTCTAAAGATTCTTTCTTTAGTATTAGCACATTAATCTTATTACAATATTTATATCGTTTATTTGTCCAATAAATAACTAACAAGAGCAAAGTAAGCAAAAGTCCACCTATATACAGTCGATAATTTTTTAAAAGGCTTTCATATTTACCCAAATGCAACATCTTATCCCCTTTAGAAATAACACTTCGAATTCTAGATTCCATTAAATCCATAGAATCAAGACATTCAATGTAATGATCTTGAAAAGAAAGAGCTTTATCCAAATTCCCCTGTTTTCGTTCAATATCGGCCAGCAGTAAATACGCAGTAGCCTTTGTCGAAACATTACTAGTATTCAAACTTTTAGTAATAAAATATCTCGCAGAATCATAGTTCATAATTTGCATCAAAGCATTACCTTCTAATACAGGGCAGACGCATTAAAAATCATTATCCTGTAAAAGTTTTGATAAATATTTTTC